>ERZ1673697.558-NODE-558-length-56295-cov-9.795857_pt1 | contig 56295 bp, 42 predicted proteins | sample MGYA00580227_ERZ1673697 | MGnify/ENA primary metagenome ERZ1673697 (study PRJEB41218, sample SAMN15661759) | gut metagenome | host: Homo sapiens | place: Canada: London | collected 2015-08-20/2019-03-30 | study: EMG produced TPA metagenomics assembly of... | reverse complement strand
AGGAACGGCAAAATTTTTTACACTTCTATTACTTCTTTATCGCACATCAGTAAACGGTCAGGGGATCTTGCTTGGGATGGGAAAATAAGATAAGGGGGATTTATCGACCAATCAGTCCTTGCGCTCGTCGCCCCAGAAGAACAGGGCCACGGTACCCGGACCGGTATGGCTGCCAATGGTGGTGCCGACGCTGTAGATCTCGACCTTGCCGTTGAGCTTCGGGAACTTCTGCTCGATCTCGTCGGCCACGGCGCGCGCATCGTCATAGCACGCCGAATTGGAGATGTAGCACTTGCCGGAGTAGTCGAGGCCCCCCTGCGCGTGCTCTTCCATGCGGGCGACGATCTCTTTCATGACGCGCTTTTTGCCGCGGATCTTGGAGCGCGGGATGAGCCGGCCGAGGTTATCCATGTTCAGCAGCGGGCAGATGTCCAGCAGGCCGCCGAACACGCCGGCCACCTTGGAGATGCGGCCGCCCTTGACATAGAACGTCAGGTCCGTGGAGAAGAACCAGTGGTGCAGCTCGAGCTTGTGCGCCTCGGCCCAGTCGCGCACGGCGTCGATGGACATGCCCTCGTCGCGCAGGTCGGCGAGCTTATCCATCAGCAGGCCGTAGCCCGAGGACGCGCCGAGCGAGTCGACGATGTAGATCTTCCGGTCGGGGTAGCGCTCGCGGACGATGCGCGCGGCGTTCTCCGCCGAGTTCGACACGCCGGACAGACCCGAGGACAGGCAGACGTGCAGAATGTCCTTGCCCTGCTCGAGAAACGGGGTGAAGTAGTCCACGAACTCCGAGATGTTCACCTGCGAGGTGCGCGTCTCGGCGCCGTTTGCCATGGCGGCGTAAAACTTGTCGAACGGCATCGACTCGCCCAGATCGTCCGGGTAGTCTACGCCGTCGAGCGCATAGTGGAAGCAGATATACGAAATGTCACGCTGCTGGAAATGCTCCTTGGTCAGGTCGGCGGTGGAGCAGCAGCTCAGTACGAAATCGGCCATAGTTGTCGGTCTCCTTTGCATCCTTCGATTTGCCCGCCGGGCGGGCAGACTTTGTTCCTTCACAATACGCAGGTATCATACCCGCAGCGGGGGCATTGCGCAACCTACAAAATGGAATCGGGGCGTAGAACACGGCCCTGCCCTGTTCTACGCCCCGAAAGACGCACTCTACAAATCATAGAATGTCTGCAATATCAATGCTTTTCGTGGATGTTGAAGCTGAAATACACGACGGCCTCGGCCGGGATGAGGATGAGGAACAGCTGCCAGAAATTCATCCCGAAGCGCAGCAGCACAAGGTAGCCGACGAGAAAAACGCTCGCCACGAGGCCAAGCACGACGTACAGATTGCCCCGCCCGCCGAAAAACACGCTGTTGAGCACGAGATACGTGATGACCGCCACCGGCACGAAGCAGGGAAACACGACCCACTCCACCTTGCCCAGCCACAGCCACAGCACCACAAACACCAGCACCGCCAGCGTGACGATGCCCGTGAGGGCGACCTGAATGATCGAGGCGTGGCTGCGGTCGCGCACGCCGGCGGGGTCGGGCTCCGGCTGCCAGGCGTCGTGCTCGTTGAGCAGGTAATCGACCGTGACGCCGAAGATCTCGCTCATGCGCTTGAGCACCACCGCGTCGGGAATGGCCTCGCCGCGCTCCCACTTGGAGATCGACTTGTCCGAATAATTCAATTGTTCGCCCAGCTCGGCCTGCGTCATGCCCGCGGCCGTGCGCAGGCGGATCAGGTTGCTGGCGAAGATGAGCTTCAGTTCGTCCATGGCGGCGACCTCACAATGGTTTTTATCCCGTCTATTTTACGCACGTGCGCGCGCGTTGTCAACCGTCACGTGCGCCAGACGATCTCCTCGGCCGTGCGCGCGGCGGTCTGCTCGTCGGTGAGCAGGCGCACGAGCTCGAGCGCGAACGGGATCGCCGCGCCGAGGGCGCGGCCGGTCGTGACCGGCCCGTCGGTGACGACGTCGGCATCGACCATGTGCGCGCCGGTGCACCGGCTCTCAAAGCCGGGGTAGCACGTAGCGCGGCGGCCTGCGAGCAGGCCGTACTGCGCGAGCACGCTCGGCGCGGCGCAGATGGCGGCCACGCGGCCGCCGTGCTCGAGCGTGCGGCGCACGAGCGCCTCCACGGCCGGGCTTTTGGCCAGATTCGTCGTGCCGGGCATGCCGCCCGGGAGCACGACAAGCTCCGGCGGCGCGGCCAGCAGCTCCGGCAGCGTGCGGTCGCACGTGATGGGCACGCCGTGCGCACCGACGACGGTGTGTGCGTCCTGAACGGACACCGTGTACGTCTCCAGCCCGGCACGGCGGAGAATATCCAGCGTGATGAGGCCCTCGCACTCCTCGAGTCCCTCGGCAAACAGCAGATAACATTTCGACATAATGGGTTCCCCTTTCTCAAAAAACGGTTACATCAGCGGCGCAACGAGCTTGAGCAGCGCGGCCGCGATGCGCGTGTGCAGCGGGATGCGCGCAAGGTCGCCGTGCGTGACGATCTGCGACTGGGCGCGCGTGGCGTCGTAATCCGCCACGATGTCCTTGATGCACGGACAGTCATAGAGATACACCGCGTCCTCAAAGTGCAGGTACAGGCTGCGGTAATCGAGATTGATCGTGCCGACAACGGCCTTGCGGTCGTCGCTGACGAACACCTTCGCGTGCACGAAGCCGGGCGTGTACTCGTAGATCTTCACCCCGGCGTCGAGCAGCTCGCGGTAGTGCCCCTTGGCGAGGGCAAAGGCGAACTTCTTATCCGGCACGTGCGGCAAAATGAGCTCCACGTCCACGCCGCGCTTGGCCGCGAACGTGAGCGCCATGACCATCATCTCGTCAAGGATGAGGTACGGCGTCATGATGCGCACATAGCGCTCGGCGTGGTTGAGGATGTCGAGATACACGCACTCGCCCACGCGCTCGTCGTCGAGCGGGCTGTCGGCATACGGCAGGACATAGCCGCCCGCGCCCGGCAGCGGGCGCTGCGGCACGTTGAGATAGCGGCCGTAGGAGTCGGTATCCGGCTCGCGCTCGTCCATGCCCCACATCTGCAGGAACATGAGCGTGAGCGAGCGCACGGCCTCGCCCTCGAGGCGCACGGCCGTGTCCTTCCACACGCCGTAGACGCTCACGAGATTGGCATATTCATCGGCGAGGTTCACGCCGCCGGTGAAGCCGACGCGCCCGTCGATGACGGCGATCTTGCGGTGGTCGCGGTTGTTGTAATACGTGCTCACGAGCGGGCGCAGCGGCGCGAACATCTTGCAGCGGATGCCGAGTGCCTCCATGCGCTTGGGATAGCCGTACGGCAGGCGGTAGAACGTGCACGTGCCGTCATAGAGCACGCGCACCTCGACGCCGGCGCGCACCCGCTCCTCCAGAATTTTCAGGATGCGGCCCCAGACGTCGCCCTCCTCGATGATGAAATACTCGAGGAAGATGAAGTGCTCGGCCGACTGCAGCGCCTCGATGAGCGCACCGATCTTGTCCTGCCCCATGGGGTAGTAGGTCACGGCGGTGTTTTCGTACACGGGGTAGTCGCCGGAGCGCAGCGTGTACTCGGCGAGGTTGTGCACCTCGGGCAGCTCGGTGCGCAGGCGGGCCATGAGCTCGGTCTGGCGCGGGACGTACTGCACGGTGCTGAGGATGCTCTCCTGCACGCGGCGGTTGGCGTAGCGGTGGCCGATATCGAGCTGCACGAACAGGTACAGCAGCACGCCGAACGCGGGCAGCGCCATGACGAGGATGATCCAGGTGATCTTCGTCGTCGCACTGCCGGATTTGTTGACGAGGTAGATGATGACCGCGACGCTCAGCACACGCAGGACGATCGTCAGCGCGGGATAATAGCGGCCGAGATAGTGCGCGCCGAGCACCATCAGGCCGATCTGCAGCACGAGCAGCAGCGTGATGACCATCGTGCGGCCAAACACGATGTCGAGCAGCCGGCGCTTGCCGCGGCGCAGCAGGCGGATCTCGTTGTCGTCCTCGAACCAGTCGTTGCGCACGTGCGCACCTCCTTTCGTGTTGTTATCCTTCTATCATATCCGAAATTTCGGAAACGGTCAAGGGACATTCCGGTCGATTTTCCTGCGGCAAAAAAGCCCCCGGCCGCAGCCGGGGGGCAGGTATACCGTTCAGGTCTCCGCATCCGGCGGCGTGACCGGCAGGACGAACTCGGCCGAGAAATCATCGCCCGTGCGGTGGGTGAAAAACTGGCCGCCGAGCAGCTGCAGGATCGCCTCGCACGTGCGCAGGCCGATGTGGTTGCTCTCGACGCGCGCAAGCTCATGGCGCGCGCGGTTGGCAAAGCAGACGTGCAGCCGCCCGCCCTCACACTCGGCCAGAATGGTCAGCCGCGCGGCGGGGTCTGCGTATTTTTCCATGTTCGAGAGCAGATTATCCGTCACGCGCTTGAGCATCTGCACGTCGGTCGTGACGGTGCAGGGCGTGGTCAGCGGCAGGAGATTGACGTCAAAGCCCCGGCTGCGCAGCTCGGCCGCGCACTCGCCAAGCAGCTGCGCGCAGAGGATCTGCGCGTCGTAGGGCTCGGGGTGCGTCTCCTGTTCGCCGCGGCTGAACACGAGGAAATACCGGAACATCTCCCCCGTCAGGTCCTTGAGCTGATAGGCCTTGTCCCGGCTGGCGAGCACGTAGCTGCGCAGGTCCTCCGGCAGCCGGTCCTGACTCATCTCAAGCAGGTCGAGATAGCCGATGAGCGACGTGAGGGGGTTGCGGATATCGTGCGACATGGCGGTGATGAGGTCGCTGTTGGCCTGCCAGGCGGTCTGCTCGTTGCGCGTGCGCTCTAAAATCGTGTCGCGCATGGTGTTGACGCTCGCGGCCAGACGCGCGAGCTCGTCCGTGCCGACGACGGGGATGGTCCGGTTGAGCGCGCCGGCTGCGCCGACGGCCTCCGATAGGCGCGTGACGCGCCGCGTGAGCCGCCGCGTGAAGCCGATGGCGATGCAAGAATAGACCACAAACGCCACCGCGAGCGCGCCGAGGTGCGTATAGCTGTAGAGCCACGCCTCGGAATAGTCGCACACGGCGACGCGGTACTCCCCGTCGGCAAACTGCACGGGGAAGAAGCTGTAGCCCATGTCGGCGATGTCGCTCTGGGTCGTGTCGTCGAGCAGCTCGCTCGTGCCCCAGGTGCCGGCCTCGTACGGGTTGCCCTCCGCCTGATAGACGATGACGTTGGCGTTTTTCTCGTCGCGCGACCACTGCTCGATGGCCAGCGTGTCACGCGAGGAGATGCCGCGCGCGCTGATGTACTCCTGCAGGCTGCGCTCGTGCGCGAGGTTGCGCGCCGCGATGGCGTCGTCGCTCAGGTACCAGTGGTCGATCGCCGCGGCGCCGAGCGCGTCCACGCCGAAATAGCACGCCACGCCCAGCGCCAGCGCCGCGAGCAGCACGACGATCATGCGCGCATTGATCGACGAGCGCCACTTTCTAATCAATCTGATACCCCTTTCCCCAGACCGTGCGGATGAGCGTCGGGTTCGCCGGGTCATCCTCGAGCTTCTTGCGCAGCTTGAGGATGTGCACCATGACGGTGTTGGCGGAGCTGGGCAGGAACTTCTCATGCCAGACGTCCTCATAGAGCTTGCGCGCGGACACGGCCGTGCCGCGGTTGGCGATGAGGTACTGCAGCAGCTCAAACTCCGTCTTGGTCATCTCGACCGAGCGGCCGTTTTTGCACACGGTGCCCTTGTCGCGGTTGATCTCGAGCGCGTCGATGACGGTCGGCGCGTCGCCCTTGCCGTGGTAGACGCGGTAGCGCCGGATGAGCGAATCGACCCGCAGGAACAGCTCGTGGTTGGAAAAGGGCTTGATGAGATAATCGTCGCCGCCGCTGCCGTAGGCGTCGCTCATGTCGGCGGGCTGGGCCTTCGCCGTCAGGAACAGGATCGGCGCGACGCTGTGCTGCCGGATCTCCGTGCAGGCGGCCACGCCGTCCATGCCGGGCATCATGATGTCCAGAATGATGAGGTCATAGTCCGGCTGCGCGCGCACGCACTCCACGGCGCGCAGGCCGTTTTCGGCCTCGTCGACCTCGTAGCCGCGCGACGAGAGGAGGATGTGTAAAATATTGCGGATGTCCGGCTCGTCGTCCACGACGAGGATGCGGACGGGGGTCTCGGGGTTTTCCATGATATCACCTCTGGGGTCTATCCTAACACATCCGCGCCGTGCGCGCACAGAGGAAAATGCCAGCTTTAAGAAATATTAAGCGAAAACCCGCCGGAGCATCCCCCGGCGGGTCGATCACGCGGTCAGAGCAGGTGGGCCACGCTGCGGCCGAAGCCCGCGAGCACGGTCGCGACCTCGGCGCGGGTGGCCTGCCCCTGCGGCCGGAGCCAGAGCGTGCCGTTGACCTCAGCGCCGCCGAGGACACCGAGGGCGACGGCGTCGGCCATCGCATCCCGCGCCCAGCCGGAGACCTGCGCGCCGTCCGGAAACGCGGCGAGGTCGGCCGGCGCCGCGGGGCGCTCGGCCCCGGGTACCTGCGCGGCGAACGCCATGAGGATGACGGCGATCTGTTCGCGCGTCACGGCCTGATCGGGCGAGAAGGTCGTATCCGACGTGCCGGAGACGATGCCGGTCCGGTACGCCCACGCGACGGCGTCCCGGTACCAGCCGGAGCGCGCGTCGGCAAACGGCGTGGTCACGCCGGTCATATCCGGCTCGCCCGCGAGATTATAGAGCACCTGCACGAGCTGTGCGCGCGTGGTCACGCCGCCGGGCGAGAACGTGTGCGTATCGGTGCCGGACATGAGCCCGCGCGCGACGCAGTAGGCGATGCCGTCATACGACCACGCATTGCGGTCGAGGTCATGAAACTGCTCATACGCCGCGATCTCCGGCGGAATCGCCTCCGCCTGCGTCAGGCCGCAGCGGCGGCAGGTAATGCGCCGCTCGCCCATGCGCACGCCGCTGGGGGCGCGGACGATCACGCCGTCGTCCCAGTCGTGGCCGAGCGCCGGAACGCGCTCGGAGAGCGTCTTGCCGCAGCCGGGGTCGGTGCAGGTGCGCGTGCGCAGGCCGTCGCGCGTACAGGTCGGCTCCGTGACGAGCGTCCACGCGTCCGGGTACGTGTGCGCGGCCGCGTCCGTGTGCAGGGCGGCGGCCGTCAGGCGCGCGTTGTCCGCGCCGATGGCGACGGCGTCCCACTGCGGGCGCGTGCCGGTGAAGTACACGTCCGTGAGCGCGTCACAGCCGGAAAACGCGCCGTCCCCCACCGCCGTGACTGCACCCTGAAACGTCACGCGCCGCAGCCCCGTGCAGCCGCGCAGCAGGCCGCGCGGCACCTCGGTCATCGCGGCCGGGAGCACGACGGTTTGCAGCGCGGTGCAGTTTTCGCACAGGCGCGGCTCCACCCAGGCCGCATCGTCCGGCAGCGGCAGCTCCGCGAGCGCCGCGCAGCCGGAAAACAGCCCGCTGCCGAGCAGCGTCATGCCGTCGGGCAGGTCCACGCGCCGCAGCGCCGTGCAGCCGGCGAGAGCATACGCGCCGAGGCTGCGCACGCCGGGCGCGAACACGGCGGCCGTCAGGCCGGTGCAGCCGGAAAACGCGCCGGTTCCGATCTCCGCGACCGTGCCGGGCACGGCCAGCTCCGCGAGCGCCGCGCAGCCGGCGAACGCCTGACTCATCACGCTCGTGACCGCGCCGAACCCGTCCACGCGCCGCAGCTGCGTGCACCCGGCAAACGCGCTGCGGCCGATGCGCGCGACCTGACCCGTGAACGTCACGGCAACGATGTCGGTGCGGCCGGCGAACGCGCGGTCGGGCAGGTCGCCCGCGCCGCTGACGGTCAGACCGCCGGCGGCGTCAAGCGTCCAGCGGACGGTGCCGAACGCGCCGCCGTCCTCCGCGGCCAGCGCCGCGGCGGGCAGCAGCCCCAGCGCCAGACAGAGCACGAGCGCTGCGCTCAGAAGTCGTTTTTTCATGCTTGCTCTCCTTTTTTCATACCGGTTTTTGCGACAAACGCCGCAAATTGTCCCTATTATACCGGATTTTTCCCTCAGAAACAACCGGATTTTGCAGAAAAAGGGCGCTTCCGTTCCGCGGAAGCGCCCTTATGCCGTGGCCGGGGTGCTTTTTCAAGGCAGATCACAGGAAATTTTCCCGCCCTCCGCCCGGCGCGCGGCAAAAAACCGGCGTCCCTGAACGGGACGCCGGTCAAAAAACAGATACGGATCAGACGAGCGGGATGGGGTCGTTCCAGACGTTCAGCTCGCGGCAGAACTGCGCCAGGATGACGGCCATCTGCTCGCGGGTGGCATCGCTCTGCGGCTTGAGATGGAGTCCGCCCGGGCCCGGCACGCCGCTGAACAGATTGTGATCGACCGCCCAGTTCATGGCCGTGCGCGCGTAGTCGGAGATGTCCGCGCGGTCCTGATACGGGAAGAGCCGGTCGTATTCGCTCGGGTGATACTTGTCAAGCACCCGGTCAGCGTACTCCATGAGGATGACGGCCGTCTGCTCGCGCGTGACGGGGTCGTCGGGAGAGAATGTCGAGCCGTCGCCCGTGCCGGCCACGACGCCGGTCTGGTACGCCCAGAGCACCGCGTTCTGATACCAGTCGGACGTGAGGTCAGTGAACGGGGTCGTGCCGGTGACGGCCGGCTCGCCCTCGATGTTATAGAGCACCTGCACCATCTGGGCGCGGGTCATCACCATCTTGGGCGCAAATTTCCGATTGCCGATGCCGTTCATGAGATCGTGATCCACGCAGTACTGAATGTCCTCATACGCCCAGCCGTTGGGATCAACGTCGTCAAAGCGCTCGCTCACGGGCACCTGCGGGGCGAGCTTGGGGATCTCCTCGGTGCGCGTGGCATTGCAGCCGTAGGTTCTGCAGGTATAGGTGCGCACGCCGGTCGTGGTCTCCGTCGGCGGCGTCGTCACACGGCCGCCGTCGAAGTAGTGGCCGCGGGCGGGGAGCGTCATTTCCTCCGTGTGACCGCAGCCGTCGTCCTTGCAGGTGCGGGTGCGCTGACCCTCGGTCGTGCAGCTCGGGTATGTGCCCGACCAGGAACCGTAGTGGTGGATGGGCGCGTTGAAGTTCACGGTCACGCCCTCCGGCAGCGCGTTCTCGCCCTTGGTCAGCTGGGCCCACTCGGCCTCGGTGCCGCTGTAGTCGATGGCCGTGAGCGCGGTGCAGCCGGCGAAGGCGCCCGCGCCGATGCTCGTGACGCTCTTCGGGATGAGCACGCTCGTCAGCGCGGCGCAGCCGGCGAAGGCATGCTCGCCGATCGTCTTCAGGCCGTCCGGCAGCGCGGCCGCCGTCAGGCTCAGGCAGCTGGTGAAGGCCTGCGCCTCAATGGTAACGAGGCTCGCCGGGAACGTGACCGCCGTCAGCCCCTGACAGTAGCGGAACGCGCCCGTCTTGACGGTCTGCACCAAGTCGGGAATCTCATAGACCGTGCACCTGTTCGGCGCGGCCAGCATCTGTTTGCTGTCCTCGGAGATGAGGCCGCCGTTGTAGGTCCGGAGATACCAGCTGCCCTTGATGGTCTCAAAGGACACGAGGTTGACGCAGCGGGCCAGCACATCCTCGGCGATGCCGCGGATCTCAAACCCGAGGGCAATGTGCGTGACGGCGGTCCAGTCGCCGTCCCAGCAGTCGGCCGTGGCAGTGCCGCTGCCGGAGAAGGTGAGCGTTGTGCCGTCGCTTTCCAGCTCGGCGCTCACATCACCGGCCGCGAAGGCCGTCGGGACGAGCGCGAGCATCAGGCTCAGGACAAGCAGGATGCTCAGAAGTTTCTTTTTCATGCCGTTTCTCCTTTATTTTTATAATGGGTGCGTTCAGTATACCAAAATTCACCGCCCGCCGCAAGCTGTTTTTGCGCCTTCTGTTCAAAAATCAGCAAAAAACCGGCACCCCTGAACGGGGTGCCGGTTTGGGAATCTCTGATTTCATGCGCCGAGCTGCTGCTCGACCCAGGCGATCTGCGCCTCGACGCTCGGCACGGACGTGCCGCCGTAGGACACGCGCCGCGTGACGCAGTTGGTGAGGTCGATGGCGTCATACACGCCGTCGTCAAAGAGGTCGCTGAAGGTGCGGAACGTCTCCAGCGGCAGCTTTTCGAGCACGGTGCTGTGCGCGATGCAGTAGGCCACAAGCTCACCGGAGACCTTGTACGCGCTGCGGAAGGGCAGCCCCTTCGTGACGAGGTAGTCCGCGAGGTCGGTCGCGTTGAGGAAGCCCGTCTGCGCTGCGTGGAGCATCTTGTCAGCGCGCACGGTCATGGTCGCGAGCATCGGTGCCATGACGCGCAGGCACATCTTCACGGTGTCCACCGCGTCGAACACGGCCTCCTTGTCCTCTTGCATGTCCTTATTATACGCCAGCGGCAGGCCCTTGAGCGCCGTGAGCATGGCGATGAGGTCGCCGTAGACGCGGCCGGTCTTGCCGCGCACGAGCTCGGCCATGTCGGGATTTTTCTTCTGCGGCATGATCGACGAGCCGGTCGTGTAGCTGTCCGAGAGCTGCACGAACTGAAACTCCCAGCTCGACCAGAGCACCAGCTCCTCGCTCAGGCGCGAGAGGTGCATCATCTCGATGGCGTAGGCATCGAGCAGCTCGACGCAGAAGTCCCGGTCGGACACGCCGTCGAGACTGTTGCGCGCCACGTCGTCAAAGCCGAGCTGCTTCGCTTCAAAGAACCGGTCGGTGTCATACGTCGTGCCGGCGAGGGCGCAGCAGCCGATGGGCGAGACGTTTATGCGCTTGACGGCATCCTGCATGCGGTCGATGTCGCGCAGGAGCATCATGGCATAGGCCATCAGGTGGTGGCCGAAGGTGATGGGCTGCGCGCGCTGCAGGTGCGTGTAGCCGGGCAGAATGTCGCCCTTGTGCGCCTTGGCCTGCTCCACCAATGCCGCGAGCACGTCCTTTGTCAGCGCGATAATGTCGTTCGTTTCGCTGCGCAGGTACATGCGCAGGTCGAGCGCGACCTGATCGTTGCGCGAGCGGGCGGTGTGCAGCTTCTTGCCGAGGTCGCCGATGCGCGCGGTGAGCACCTGCTCGACAAACATGTGGATGTCCTCGCACGCGGGGTCGAACGTCAGCGCGCCGTGGTCGATGTCGTCGAGGATGCCCTGCAGCGCGTCGATGATGGCATCGGCGTCCGCCTGCGGGAGGATGTGCTGCGCGCCGAGCATCGCCGCGTGCGCCATGCTGCCCGTGATGTCCTCGCGGTACATCCGGCTGTCGAAGTGGATGGAGGAGTTGAAATCGTCCGCGACCGGATCGGTCACGCCGGCCGTGCGGCCCGCCCACATTTTTGCCATGGTGATGGTCTCCCTTCGTCAGTTGTCCCCGCGCCGGGGGACCCGGCGCGGGGAGAAAAGTCATTTTTTATATTGTACCGCTTACATGCTCTTGCCGTCAACCTTTGCCTGCACGGCGATCGGCAGACCGTAGAGCTGGATGAAGCCGGCGGCGTCCGCCTGGTTGTAGTCGCTCTCGCCGAAAGTCGCGATCTCCTCGGAGTACAGGGAGTACGGGCTCCAGACGCCGGCGTTGATCATGTTGCCCTTGTAGAGCTTGAGCCGCACCGTACCGGTGACGTGCTCCTGCGTCTTGGTCACGAACGCGCTGAGCGCCTCGCGCAGCGGCGTAAACCACTGGCCGTTGTACACCAGTTCGCCGAAGGTCACGGCGAGCTTCTGCTTCTCGTGCATGGTCATCTTGTCGAGGCAGAGCGTCTCGAGCACGCTGTGCGCCTTGTAGAGGATCGTGCCGCCCGGCGTCTCATACACGCCGCGGCACTTCATGCCGACGAGCCGGTTCTCCACGATGTCGAGAATACCGATGCCGTTGGCGCCGCCGATCTGGTTGAGCTTGAGGATGATGTCCTTGGCGCTCATCTTCTCGCCGTCGAGCGCGACGGGCTTGCCCTGCTCAAAGTCAAGCGTGACGTAGGTCGGGGCGTCCGGCGCGTCGATGGGGCTGACGCCCATCTCGAGGAAGCCCTTCTTCTCGTACTGCGGCTCGTTGCCCGGATCCTCGAGGTCCAGACCCTCGTGGCTCAGGTGCCAGAGGTTCTTGTCCTTGGAGTAGTTGGTCTCGCGGTTGATCTTCAGGGGCACGTTGTGCGCCTCGGCGTAGGCGATCTCTTCCTCACGCGACTTGATGTCCCACTCCCGCCACGGGGCGATGATGGGCATGTCGGGCGCGAAGTGCTTGACCGCCAGCTCGAACCGGACCTGATCGTTGCCCTTGCCGGTGCAGCCGTGGACGATGGCGTCGGCGCCCTCCTTCTGGGCGATCTCGACGAGGCCCTTGGCGATGCACGGCCGCGCGTGGCTCGTGCCGAGCAGGTACTCCTCGTACATCGCGCCGGCCTGCATGGTCGGGATGATGTAATCGTCGACGTACTCGTCCGTCAGGTCGAGCACGTAGAGCTTCGACGCGCCGGTCTTGATGGCCTTCTCTTCGAGACCCTCCAGCTCGTCGGCCTGGCCGACGTTGCCGGACACGGCGATGACTTCGCAGTTATTGTAGTTCTCCTTCAGCCAGGGGATGATGATGGACGTATCCAGACCGCCGGAGTAAGCAAGGACGACTTTTTTGATATCTTCTTTTTTCATCATGGGTTCCTCCATTGATTATTCATTCATAAGATGTGCATATTATTCACCTTTTTCGCGCAAATGTCAACCCCCTTTTTGAATAAAATTCACGCCGGAAACGTATTGCTTTCGGTGATATGCACAAAAAGGCGAAATCTATGCGCAAAGTGCCGCCGCCCCGGGCACCGGAGCGGCGGCAGAATATGCAGTTATGCATGGATGTTTGAATATCCGCGTCAGGACAGCTCCCGGCGCAGCGCGTCGATCTCGTCGAGCCAGAGCGACCCCGCCGCGTCCGGCGGCCAGCGCAGCGCCTGCGCGCTGCTGCCGAGCGTGACGTGCTCCGGCAGGACAGACGGCCGCCGGAACAGGCAGCGCGTGAGCGCGGCCATGGCGCGCAGGATGTCGGCGTCCGCGGCCGCGCCGCCGAAGGCCGCGCGGGCCAGCCGCAGGATGCGCCGCGGGTGCGCGCCGCAGCGCACGAGGTGGTAAAAGCAGAAGTCCGTCAGCGCGCACGAGACGCCGGCGCAGTCGGCGTCCGGCGCGGAGAGCGCGGCGCGCAGCTCCGTGCGCAGGGGCTCGGCCGCGCGCTCGGCCTCGGCCGCGATGAGCCAGCGCACGAGCGTGCGCGGCACGGCGGCGTTGACGCCGTAGGCATCCGGCGCGCAGACTGCCTCGCCCAGCAGCAGCGCCGTGAAGTCGGGCGCGGCGAGCGGGAGCGCCGCGTGCGTGCGCGCGAGGCCCGCGTGGTCGGCGTTCGGCCGCACAGACACGCCCAGCGCCTTGCACAGGCGCAGCACGCGCGCCCGGTCGCCCCCCGGCTGCGTGACGGCGAGGACATCGTGCCGCGCGCGGCCGAGCAGGTCCATCGTGCGCGCGCACACGAGCAGGGCGAGCACGCTGTCGGCATCGTCTGTCACGGGCAGCAGCGCCGCCCGGCTGCCGGTGTGCAGCAGGCGCTTGCGCAGGCCGTGCGCCTGCATGGTCAGCAGGAGCTCGGCGCGCTTTGTGCGCAGGGCTGCATCGTCCGGCACGAACGGATGCGGCGACACCGCGCGGCCGAGCGGGGTGGGCCGCAGCGGCATGGAAAACGTCACGGCGCGCACGCCCTCCCCCTCCGGCACAAAGGTCGTGTTGCGGCGGCGCTCGGCCGTGAGCGTCAGCAGGTCGAGCTCCGTCACGAGCAGGCCCGGCTCGGGCGCGAAGGGCGCGTGCTCGGCGAGGATCGCGCCGTTTTCCGCGATGAGGTGGTGCGCGGAAAAGACGGCGCGCGCCGTCGATTCGTCCGGCCCGGCGTTGGCGTAGACATAGCCGCAGAGGCCGCGCGCGCTGGCTGCGCGCAGCAGCGTGCGGCGGTGGGCGGGCTTGCCGGCCGCCTCGGGCGAGGCCGAGCAGTTGGCGATCACGGTCGCCCCGGCGAGACACAGCCGCACCGACGGCGGCACCGGCGCCCACACGTCCTCACACAGCTCCACGCCGAGGCGAAACGCCGGCATCTGCGCGCAGGCAAACACCAGCCCCGTGCCGAAGGGCACGTCCTGCCCGCCGACGGGCACACAGCCGGGGCCGCTGTACGCCGCGGCGGAGGTGAAGCAGCGCTTTTCCGCGAACACGTCGTAGTTCGGCAGCCACGTTTTCGGCACGATGCCGAGGATGCGCCCGCGGTGCAGCACGGCCGCGCAGTTATAGAGTTTGCCCCCGGCGCGCAGCGGCACGCCGAGCACGACGACGGGGTCACAGTTTTGCGTGTGCGCGCAGATGTTCAGCAGCGCTTCTTCGGCCGCATCGAGCAGCAGCGCGGACAAAAACAGGTCGCCGCACGTGTAGCCCGTCACGCACAGCTCCGGCAGCACGAGCAGGGCAGCGTGGGCGCGGTGCGCCTGGTCAATGCGCGCGCAGCAGGCTGCCGCGTTGCGCCGGGGATCGGCCACGGCCACGGGGATGGACGCCGCCGCCGCGCGCAGAAAACCGTCTTGCATGGTCATTCCTCCCTTTTGGGTCAGTATGCCCAAAAAGCGCACAAAAAGCCCCAGTGCCCACTTTTCAACCGCCCCGCCGCGCGGTATAATACAATATTATAAATGCGTGATGGCGGCGCACCCGGCGATGCCGGATCTCATCCGAGGCAGGCAATGCCTCCCCTGTGTAAGGGGAGGTGGCACGGCGCTCTGCGCCGTGCCAGAGGGGTTGCAGATACGAAGCCGGCGCAGAAATCAACGTTTCAATCCCTCAGTCAGCCTGACGGCTGACAGCTCCCTTTCCACAAGGGAGCCCATGGGTGCGGGACGGACACGCACCGCACGATCATCATCCCGCAAGGAGGTTTTCCATATGACCGACCGGACCCTTTCCGAATTCACCGCGCAGCTCGCCTCCGCGTCGCCCGCGCCGGGCGGCGGGGGCGCTGCCGCGCTCACGGGCGCGCTCGCAGCAAGCTTAGCCGCGATGGCCGCGAACGTGACGGCAGCGAACCCCCGCTATGCCGGCCGCCACGGCGCGCTCACAACGCTGGCTGCAGCCTGTGAGACACAGCGCGCGGCGCTGCTCGCGCTCATCGACGCGGACGCGGCGGGCTTCCTGCCGCTGCAGCGGGCCTACGCCATTCCCAAGACGGACCCCGACCGCGCCGCCCGGCTTGCCGCCGCAGCGCGCACGGCGTGTCAGGCCCCGCTGGCCATGCTGGAGCACTGCGCGCAGGCGGCGCTGCTGCTGCCCGCCGCGCTCGAGACGGCCAGCCCCCTCCTGCGCTCGGACGTCGGGTGCGCGGCGGCGCTGTGCCGCGCGGCGGCGGAGGCCGCGGCCATGAACGTTCTGGTCAACACCGGCCTGCTCGCGCCGGATGACCGCACCGAGACCGAGACGCGCGCCGAGCACCTGCGCGCGACCGTTGCGCAAAGCTGCGCGCAGACCGTGGACGCGGTGCGCGCTGCGCTGCGCGGGGAGGGCTGACCCATGCCGAACACCCTGACCGGCGCACAAGCCGCCGCGGCGATCTACGCACAGGTGCGCGCGCGTGCCGCCGCACTCGATGCGCCCCCCTGCCTCGCCGCCGTGTCCGTCGGCGCGCAGCCGGATGACCGGGCCTATCTGCACAGCATCGCGCTCTCGGCGGAGGGCTGCGGCGTCGCCGTGCGCCCCTTCCCGCTGCCGGCGGACTGCGCGCCAGAAACCCTGACCGACACCCTGCGCGCCCTGAGCGCGGACGGCGCGGTGCACGGCGTGCTGCTGCTGCGGCCGCTGCCGGCGGCGCTGCGCGCGCAGGAAATTCTCGACACGCTCGACGCGCGCAAGGACGTGGACGGCATGACGACCCGGTCGCTCGGCGCGCTTGTGACCGGGGCGGCGGGCTTCGCCCCCTGCACGGCCGAGGCGTGCATGGAGCTGCTGCGCGCGCACGGCATTGACCCCGCAGGCAGGCGCGTGACCGTCGTGGGCCGGAGTCTGGTGATCGGCCGGCCGGCCGCGCTGCTGCTCACGCGCGCGGACGCGACCGTGACGCTCTGCCACCGGAAAACGCCCGATCTCGCCGCCCGCTGCCGGGACGCGGACATTCTCCTCGCCGCGGCGGGCGCGCCGGGGCTCATCACGCGGGACTTTGTGCGCCCGGGGCAGATCGTGCTCGACGCGGGCGCGACCGCGCTGCCAGACGGCACACTGCGCGGCGACGTGGCGCCCGATGCCGCGGCCATCGCCGTCTGCACGCCCGTGCCCGGCGGCATCGGCAGCGTGACGACCGCGCTGCTGCTGCGCCACACCGTGCAGGCTGCCGAAAATTTGCGCTATTTTTAAGCAAATATTCACAAACTGTTGTTCCATTCCATCGCGCGAAACGCTATAATATTGGGTATTCTCATTCTGGAGGCAGACCTTTGGCCAATCTGATCGAAAAAATCAAAGACAAGCGCGCCCCCGCGCCCGAGACGCCGGAGCGGCGGGACGTGCCCATCGCGCACCCCGACCCGCAGCAGGGCCTGACGGGCGCGCAGGTGCGTGAGCGCGCGGACGCCGGCTGGACGAACGTGCCCGTCGACCCGCCGGGCAAGACGGTCAAGCAGATCGTCCTGAGCAATATCTTTACCTATTTTAATATGCTGTTTTTTCTGCTGGCGCTGTGCGTGATCGCGGTGCAGCAGTGGCTGAACCTGACGTTCATGGGCGTCATCATCGTCAACACCGCCATCGGCATCATTCAGGAGATCCGCTCGAAGAAAACGCTCGATAAGCTCAACATTCTCGCGTCCCCAAAGGCCGTCGCCGTGCGCGACGGCAGGCGCGTGACCGTGGACACCGCACAGCTCGTGCGCGACGACATCGTCGTCTTCGCCGCCGGCAACCAGATCTATGCCGACGCCGTGGTGGCGGCCGACAGCTGCTACGTCAACGAGGCGCTCATCACGGGCGAATCGGACGAGATCAAGAAAAACCCCGGCGACAAGCTCCTGTCGGGCAGCTTCGTCGTCAGCGGCATGTGCCGCGCGCAGCTGACAGACGTCGGCGCGGATTCCTACGTCTCGCGCCTGACGCAGGAGGCCAAGCGCGCCAAGAAGCCGCAGCAGTCGGAGATGATGCGCTCGCTGCAGAACCTCGTCAAGTGGATCGGCATCCTCGTCATCCCGCTCGGCGTGGTGATGTTCATTAAGGAGTTCGTGTGGCTTGACCGTGCGGTGCCTATCGCCGTGACGAGCACGGTCGGCTCTATCATCGGCATGATCCCCGAGGGGCTGTATCTGCTGACCAGCCTTGCACTCGTGGCCGGCGTCGTGCGTCTGGCCCAGCGCAAGACCCTCGTGCACGAGCTCGGCTGCATCGAGACGCTCGCGCGCGTGGACACGCTGTGCGTGGACAAAACCGGCACCGTGACGGAAAACAAGATGATTGTCGAGGACGTCTGCCCCCTGTGCGACGACCGCTTCACGCTCGAGGACATCCGCATGATTATGGCCGACTACGTCTACGCCATGCAGGCCGACAACGACACGATGGCGGCCCTGCGGCGCTACTTCACGGGCGAAAAGACGCAGGACGCGACGGCGACGCTGCCGTTCTCGTCGGCGAAGAAATACGGCGGCGTGTCGTTCCACGCCGAGGAAACGTATCTGCTCGGCGCGCCGGACGTGCTGCTCGCCGGGCGGGAAAACCCGTATCAGGAGCAGATCGAGGGCTACTCCGCCAAGGGCTGCCGCGTGCTGCTGCTGGGCATGTATGACGGCGCGCTCTCGGACGAGACGCTGAGCGCCGACCTGCTGCCCATCGCGCTGATCCTGCTCTCGAACAAGATCCGTGCCGAGGCGCCGGAGACGTTCGGCTACTTTGCCAGTCAGGGCGTGGCCGTGAAGGTCATCTCCGGCGACAATGCGCGCACGGTGTCCGAGGTGGCCAAGCGCGCCGGCATCGAAAACGCCGACCGCTTCGTCGACGCGCGCACGCTCACGACCGAGGAGGCCATCCGCGACGCGGCGGGCAAGTACACGGTCTTCGGCCGCGTGACCCCGGCGCAGAAGCGCAGCCTCGTGCAGGCGCTCAAGGCCGACGGCCACACCGTGGCCATGACGGGCGACGGCGTCAACGACGTGCTCGCACTCAAGGAGGCCGACTGCTCCATCGCCATGGCCTCAGGCAGCGACGTGGCGTGCCAGGTGTCGCACATCGTGCTGCTTGACTCCAACTTTGCCTCCATGCCGTCGGTCGTGGCGGAGGGCCGCCGCGTCATCAACAACATCGAGCGCAGCGCCTCGCTGTATCTGGTCAAGAACATCTTCTCGTTCTGCCTCGCGTTTTTCACGCTCTTTGCCACGCTGCCGTATCCGTTCAGCCCCGCGCAACTCACGCTCGTGAGCGCCGTGACCATCGGCATCCCGTCGTTCATCCTCGCCATGGAGCCGAACGAGAGCCTCGTCAAGGGCAAGTTTTTGCGCAACGTGCTCTTCCGCGCGCTGCCGGCCGCGATGACGGATCTGGCGATGGTCGTGGGCATCCTGCTGTTTTATATCGCCTTCCAGCTCGACGATACGGCCATGATCACGATCTGCACCGGCGTCATGGGCATCGTCGGCCTCATGATGGTGCACCGCACGTGCCAGCCGTACAACACCATCCGCAAGGTGATGATCGTCGTGCTCGGCGTGCTGTTCGTGATCGCGTATTTCGGCTTCCCGACGCTCTTCAGCCTGCAGAAGCTGAACCTGCAGAGCGCGCTCATCCTCGTCGTGTTCGGCCTGCTGTCGTGGCCGGTGATGAAGGCGTTCTGCCGCCTGAACGACCGCATGCGCGCCAAGTTCGAGGCGTGGCGCGCGGGCAAGACCGCGAAGGCCGCGTAAGGGCTGCATAGCACAAGCATAGAAAACTCCGCCCCGCGTCGAAACGACGCAGGGCGGAGTTTTTATGTCCGGTCCCTTGTGGGGGCACCGGCCGTGCGTCGCCTTCTCCTTGCGGAGAAGGCTTAAAAAGCCGCACCCTTCTGCGGCTCAGGGATCGGCCCGGCGGAACGCACCGTCGGCATACGCATACACCGCGCAGCCGAGCGCGGCGGCGTCGGCCGCGTCGTGCGTGGCAAGCACGAGGGTCTTGTCTTTCGCCGCGTCCGCGATCAGCGCGGTCACACGCGCGCGCAGCGCCGCGTCCAGACCGCGAAACGGCTCGTCGAGCAGCAGCACCGGCGCGTCATACGCCAGCGCCCGCGCGATGGCCACGCGCTGCTGCATGCCGCCGGAGAGCGCCGCTGGGTACTGATCGCACGCATCGCCCAGCTCCAGCCGCTCGAGCCACGCCAGCGCCTGCGGCATGGTCTGCGCCCGGTCGGAGAGCACGGCGTTGACGTTTTCGGCCGCCGTGCGCCACGGCAGCAGCCGCGGCTCCTGAAAGACGCAGGACATGCGCCCGGGCTCCACGCGCACGGCGCCGGCGTCCGGCGTCTGCAGCCCGGCGAGCACGCGCAGCAGCGTCGTCTTGCCGCAGCCGGACGGGCCCATGAGCGCGATGTGCGCGCCGTCGGGCACGGTGAGGTCCACCTCCCGCAGGACGGCGCGGCCGCCATACGTCACGGTGAGGTCACGCGTCTCGATCATGCGCCGTCTCCCTTCCCGCGCGGGGTGAGCGCGCGCAGCACCAGCCGCTCAAGCCCGACGCTGAGCAGGATGACCGCGAGCGTCCACGCGAAGAGGTCGGTGGTCTGTAGATACAGCTTCGATTCATAGATCATGCGGCCGATGGCGCTGTGCGGCACGGTGAGCACCTCGGCGGCGATGCCGGCCTTCCAGCCAAAGCCGAGGCCGGAGCGCAGCGCGGCCAGAAAGTGCGGCCGCACACTCGGCACATAGATCCGCCGCAGGACGCGCCCGCGCGGCCAGCCATACACCCGCGCAAGCTCGAGCAGCGCGGGGTCGGCGCTGCGGATGCCGGTGCAGACATTGCTCCACACGACGGGCAGCACCATGAGCAGCGCGATGAACACCGGCAGCCAGTCGCGCGCGATCCAGATGAGTGCGAGCACGACGAACGACGCCACCGGCGTGGACTTGACGACCGTCATGAGCGGGCGCAGCAGCGCATCGGCGGTCCTCGACGCCGTGCAGGCGACGGCCATGACCACGCCGAGCACGACCGCCCCCAGCACGCCGAGCAGCACGCGCCCGATGGACACGGCCGTGATGCGCCAGAATGCTCCGGTCGCGGCCAGCTCGCACAGCCTGCGCACGACCGCCCACGGCGCGGGCAGCAGCAGCTCCCGGTGCACGAGCAGCGCCAGCGCCGCCCACACCGCCAGCCAGAACGCGAGCGTCAGCGCGCCGCGGGCAAAGCGCTTCATTTCAGGATGCAGTAGAAGTCATCGCCCGGCACCTTGCCGCCGATGCTCTGCGGGGCGACAGTGCTCAGCGCCGTGAGAAACTCCGTCAGCGCAGCCTGCATGTCCGCGCCGGACACGAAGCAGACGTTGCAGTTCGGGATGGCCTTGGCGGCCACAGCGGCCTTGGCGAAGATGCCGGCCTCCTCGATCATCTGGCCGGCCTGATCCGGCTCGGCCGTCAGGTACTCGATGGACGCCTGATACTCGGTCAGGAAGGCCTTGACCTCGTTCGGGTGAGCGTCTGCAAACGCCTTGCGCACGACGACGCAGCCCTGCACGAGGCTGCCGGCCGGGGCGACCTTGTCCCACTCGGCAGTCAGGTCGAGCGCAACGGTCAGGTCCGGGTTGGCCGCGCGGGCGATGGTGACCATCGGCTCCGGCAGCACGGCGATGTGCACCTCGCCGGAGGCGAGCGCCGTGTTCAGCTCGGCCGGCTGGGCATAGGTGTTGTCGATGGTGATGTCCGTGCCGGCGGTCAGGCCGTTACGCTCGCACAGGTACTGGAAGATGAACGTCGGGTTCTGCACGGGAACATAGACGTTTTTGCCGCGCAGGTCGGCAAAGGACGTGATGGATTCCGTGCCGTCGGTCACGACGTAGAGCACGCCGCGCGTGTTGAGCGCAAGCACCTGCACGGCGCCGTCGGTCTTGTTGTAGAGCGCGGCGGCGGCGTTCGTCGGCAGGGCGGCGATGTCGGCCGTGCCGTTGACGAGCGCGGCGGTGGCGTTGCTCGGGTCGGTCTCGACGGTGAAGCTGTAGTTGAGCGCGGCGGTGCCGGCCTTGCTGTCGGCCATGAGCTTGGCCATGCCGAAGCCGGTCGTGCCGTTGAGCGAGACGACGTTGACGGTCAGGTCCTTGTCGACGGCGGCGGTGTCGTCCTTCTGACCGCAGGCGGCGAGGGCAAGCACCATCAGGACGGCCAGCAGCAGAGCCGTGCATTTGCGCAGATGTTTCATTGCAGATCTCTCCTTTTCATGATTGCCGCCCGCAGGAAGAGACAAAAAATGCCATACCCGGAAGGCATGGCGGTGCAGCAGTGCACGCACGCAGCCTTCCACCTCATGGGCGATTCGGTGTCAGATTCGGTGCGGGATCGGCGGCGGCCGGGCCGGAAGCACAGCTTGCGGCGCGGGCGCATAGTTTGCTGCAATTATGCCATGCGAAGGCCGCCGTGTCAAGCATTTGCGGCGGTTTTTCCCAAAGATGCACAGTGGTTGAAAAGTGAAACATATTGTGAAAAATTCTCGCAGTTTGTCGTTATCAAAACGACGGGTCTGGGCATTGAAAAATTTTCATAGATATTGTATGATAGGGAGCAGGGAATCCTGCATCCGGCCGGAATAGGAGCCGGCCAGTGCAAATCTGTTGGAAAGGGAATCGAAATTATGGAACAAATCGATTACAAGTTCATCGACCAGGTCCTCGCAGATCACGCCTGCGACGCCTCGCAGATCATTGCGATCATGCAGGACGTGCAGGGAAAATACCGTTATCTGCCGAAAGACGCGCTGCGCTACATCGCGGACAAGGTGGGCATCAGCGAGTCGAAGATCTACGGCGTGGCGACGTTCTATGAGAACTTCTCGCTCGACGTGAAGGGCAAGTACGTGCTCAAGGTCTGCCGCGGCACGGCGTGCCACGTGCGCAAGTCCGGCAACGTGCTGCAGGCGCTCTATGACGCCACCGGCCTGAGCGAGAGCAAGCCGACCTCGGACGACGGCCTGTTCACCATCGAGATCGTGTCGTGCCTCGGCGCGTGCGGTCTGAGCCCGGTCGTCATGGTCAACGACACGGTGCACCCGGCCATGACCCCCGACAAGGCCGTGGATCTCATCGAGGAGCTGCGTGCAAAGGAGGGTGCGTAATGCGTCAGAGAATCGAATCCTTGGAGCAGTTCCGCGCCCTGCAGGCCGACTACATGGCCGCGCGCGACGCGGAAAAGCGTAAGATCCTCGTCTGCTGCGGCACGGGCTGTGTCGCCGGCGGCAACCTGAACGTCTATCATGAGCTCAAAAAGCGCATGGACGAGCTGGGCATCCCGTGCGAGGTGTCCCTGACCGAGCACCATGCCGATGCCATCGGCCTGAAGAAGTCCGGCTGCCACGGCTTTTGCGAGATGGGCCCGCTGGTCCGCATCGAGCCGGAGGGCTGGCTGTACACGAAGTGCCAGGTCAGCGACGTGGAGGAGATCATCCAGAAGACCATCCTCGGCGGCGAGTTCATCGAGCGCCTGGGCTATCACCAGAACGGTGAGCTGTATGAGCGCCAGGAGGACATCCCGTTTTACAAAAAGCAGACCCGCCGCGTGCTCGAGCACTGCGGCCATATCGACGCGGAATCCATCGAGGAGTACCTGTCCATCGGCGGCTACGGCGCGCTGGCCAAGGCCCTGTTCGAGATGCAGCCGGACGAGATCGTCCAGGCCGTGAGCGATTCCGGTCTGCGCGGCCGCGGCGGCGCCGGCTTCCCGACCGGGAAGAAGTGGGCGCAGGTCGCAGCACATAAGGAAGAGCCCGTCAAGTACATCGTCTGCAACGGCGACGAGGGCGACCCCGGCGCCTTCATGGACCGCTCCTGCATGGAGGGCGATCCGCACAAGGTCATCGAGGGCATGATCGTCGCGGGCGTGGCCACCGGCTCCACCGAGGGCTACATCTATGTCCGCGCCGAGTACCCCATGGCCGTGCACCGTCTGACCATCGCCATTGAGCAGGCCAAGGAGCTCGGCCTGCTGGGTGACAACATCCTCGGCAGCGGCTTCAGCTTCCACATGCACATCAACTGCGGCGCAGGCGCGTTCGTCTGCGGCGAGGGCTCGGCCATGACCGCGTCCATCGAGGGCAACCGCGGCATGCCGCGCACGAAGCCCCCGCGCTCCGTCGACAAGGGCCTGTACGGCAAGCCCACCTGCCTGAACAACGTTGAGACGTTTGCCAACGTCCCCGACATCATCAAAAAGGGCGCGGACTGGTTCAAATCCGTCGGCACCGAGGGCAGCTCCGGCACGAAGGCCTTCGCCCTCACCGGCAACGTCGTCAACACCGGCCTGATCGAGGTGCCCATGGGCACGACGATGCGCGAGGTCGTGTACGACATCGGCGGCGGCATCAAAAACGGCAAAGCGTTCAAGGCCGTGCAGATCGGCGGCCCGTCCGGCGGCTGCCTGACCGAGGCGCACATGGACCTGCCCATGGACTTTGACTCGCTGAAAAAGGCCGGCGCGATCATCGGCTCCGGCGGCCTCGTCGTCATGGACGAGGACACCTGCATGGTGTCCATCGCGCAGTTTTTCATGAACTTCATCTGCAACGAGTCGTGCGGCAAGTGCACCCCGTGCCGCGAGGGCACGACCCGTATGCTCGACATTCTCACCCGGATCACGAAGGGCAACGGGAAACCCGGCGACATTGAGGAGCTGCGCTCCCTCGCCAAGATGATCCAGAACTCCTCCCTGTGCGGTCTCGGCAAAACTGCGCCGAACCCCGTGCTGTCCACGCTCGCGAACTTCGAGGACGAATACCGCGAGCACATCTTCGACAAGAAGTGCCGCACCGGCAGCTGCCGCAGCCTGACGACGTATGTCATCGACCCGGCAGTGTGCAAGGGCTGCACGAAGTGCGCGCGCAACTGCCCGGTCGGCGCCATCACCGGCGAGCTGAAAAAGCCGCACCACATCGACACAGACAAATGCATCAAGTGCGGCACCTGCAAGACCGGCTGCCCGTTCGGTGCGATCAAGGAGGCGTGAGCAATGGCTGAAAAGAAAATGATCATCGACGGCGTGTCCTGCCCGTTCACGACCGAGCGCAACGTGCTGGAGGTCGCCCGCAACAACGGCATCGACATCCCCTCGCTTTGTTACTGTGAAAACCTGTCCATCTACGGCGGCTGCCGCCTGTGCCTCGTCGAGAACGACCGCGGCAAGATGGACGCGGCCTGCTCCATGCAGCCGCGCGACGGCATGGTCGTCAACACCCACACGAAACAGGTGCTCGACAGCCGCCGCACCACGCTGCAGCTGCTCATGAGCAGCCACCGGGCCGACTGCCTGACCTGCGACCAGAGCGGCCGCTGCAAGCTGCAGGAGTACGCCCGCCGCTACCACGTGGACGCGCACCGCTTCGAGCCCAACACCTACTGCACCGAGCCGATGGACCTCTCCTCGCCGAGCATCGTGCGCGACCCGAGCAAGTGCATCCTCTGCGGATTGTGCGTGCGCACCTGCGCCGAGATCCAGAACATCGGCGCGGTCGATTTCAGCGGCCGCGGCAAGAAGGCGCACATCTCCGCCGACTTCGGCAAGACCCTCATGGACACCGACTGCGTCGGCTGCGGCCAGTGCGCGTCCGTGTGCCCGACCGGCGCGATCACCATCCGCAACGAGACGGAGAAATTCTGGTCCATGCTGCAGGATAAAAACCGCAAGGTCGTCGTGCAGTACGCGCCGAGCGTGCGCGCCGGCATGGCCGAGCGCTTCGGTCTGCCCGCGAATGAGCCCTGCACCGGCAAGCTCGTCGCCGCGCTGCGCCGCCTCGGCGCCGACGTGGTGTACGACACGAACCTCACGGCCGACCTGACGATCATGGAGGAGTCGGCGGAATTTCTCGAGAAGGTCAAGTCCGGCGCGAAGCTGCCGATGTTCACCTCCTGCTGCCCCGGCTGGATCCAGCACGTGGAGCACCGCCACCCGCACCTCATGCCCCAGGTGAGCACCTGCGGCAGCCCGATGGAGATGTTCGGCTCGCTCATCCGCAAGCAGTTCGCGGGCGAGAACGTCTACTCCGTGGCCATCATGCCCTGCACCGGCAAGAAGTTCGAGGCCGCGCGCCCCGAGCTTGAGAAGGACGGCGAGCGGCTCATCGACCTCGTCATCACGACGAGCGAGCTGTGCGACATGATCGAAGAGGCCGGCATCAACTTCGCCGCGCTTCCGGATGAAGAGCCCGACGCTCCGCTCGGCGACTACACCGGCGCCGGCGTCATCTTCGGCGTGACCGGCGGCGTGACCGAGGCCGTCATCCGCCGCGTGCTCGACGATGCCAGCCCCAACACCCTGCAGACCATTGCCGAGTGCGGCGTGCGCGGACTCGGGGGCATCAAGGCGTTCACCGTCACGGCCGGCGATCTGACCATCCGCATCGCGGTGGCCAACGGCCTGGCCAATGCCGACAAGCTCATCGCCAAGGTCGAGTCCGGCGAGGAGCAGTTCGACTTCATCGAGGTCATGGCCTGCCCGAACGGCTGCATCGGCGGCGGCGGCCAGCCCCCCGCCTGCAATAAGCGCAAGGCCGAGCGTGCCGAGGCCATCTTCAAGGCCGATGAAGCCTGCGCCCTGCGCATCCCGCAGCAGAACCCCGACCTGGGCTATGTCTACGACACCCTGCTCCAGGGCCGCGCCCACGAGCTGCTGCACATCCACTACCCGGCCCACGGCCAGCACAGCTGACCCGCCGGGGGGGACCCGGTTTGGCGCATGGCCCCCGGCCTGCGTAAGCCCCGGCTGCGTGCGGCTTCGGCTGTGTCCAGCCCCGGCTGCGTCCGGCTTCGGCTGCGTCCGGCTTCGGCTGCGTCCAGCTTCGGCTGCGTCCAGCTTCGGCTGTGTCCGGCCCTGGCTGTGTCCGGCCCCGGCTGCGTGCGGCTTCGGCTGCGTAAGCCCCGGCCCGCCCCGCCGGAAACCCCATCTGACCCGAAACGTGCATGGAAGCCACCCTTCCATGCACGTTTTTTCGTTGGGTAGATTTTATGCCAGCCCTAAGCCTTCTCCCCGAGGAGAAGATGCCGAACTATGTTCGCCGGATGCCGTGTTGCCTGACGTCACGCACTATGGCAATTCCGTTCCTGCGCCGCTCGACCAGTGCCGCACCCCAAGCCTTCTCCCCGAGGAGAAGGTGGCGAGCTTTGCTCGCCGGATGCCGTGGAAGCGTCTCGCCCCCTCCGGCGCCGTCGATCACGCGCCGCTTCCTGCTTGATCTCCTGCTTCCAGTCTAGTATGCTTTTGCATAACTTGTCAAGCGTTTTTTCTCTTTGGAAGAAAGTCAGCCAGCGCGCCTTGCGCAGCTCCCGCGTCCTGCTCCGCACGATCGCCACAGCGCACCCAGCCGCAAGCCCGCACCACGCCGCTCCCCGGCTAACAGTCCCGCACCACGCCGCTCCCCGGCCAGCCTGCCCAGCGCCGGCCCCATTCCCCGCCGCGGCAGGTTTTCCACAGACTTTCCACAGAGTTTTCCACATTTTTGCCGGTTTCCCACAGTGGCTTTCTTTCCCCTTGGCTTTCTTAGAGAGAGACAGGGTCAGATCTTCTGAGTCGTGGGTTCTTCCTGCAGCGTAAGACACGGTATGGTACGGTACTGTACGGTACGGTTAGGTACGGTGCCACGTGATGTAGCGTCCGCGTCACGCGTGACAAATCCGCCCGAACGGCCGCCGTCCGCCCCCTGCCGCGCCGCCGATGACCGACGCCGCAAACCGCTGCGGCGTCTCTGCTTTTTGCTCCTCAATCTGCATTATGTAAACCGCTTTCGGCCCTCCGTGTCGAATTCGGGCAAATGGGCGATTTCTATTCGACAAAACGGCGCAAAAATTTTTCTTAGCGCTTTCTTTGCACGAATTTTGCGGTTTTCTCTGCAAATTTCCGCGCGAAAAGGGTCGCCCTTTCGGACGGCCCTTTGCCATTTTGAACCCTGTTTTTCCGCCCGCGTCACGCCGGGTTGACGTGCACGGTGCAGTGCTTGACGTCCGGGTAGTCGCGTTCGAGCTCGTGGTGCACAGCCTCGGCGATGACGTGCGCGTCCCGCAGCGGCAGCGCGCCGTCGACCGCGATCTCGGCGTCAACATACGTCCGGCTGCCGAACAGCCGTGTCTTGAGATCGTCCACGCGCACGACGCCGGGGGTGCGCAGCATCGTTTCCCGCATGGCGGCAACGGTGTCCGGGTCGCACGCCCGGTCGACGAGCCGGTCGATGCTCTCGTGGAAGATGCCATAGGCCACCTTGAAGATGAACAGGCAGATGACGATGGACGCGATCGGGTCAAGGATGGGCACGCCGAGCCGCGCGCCGAGCACGCCCGCAAAGCTGCCGATGGACGACAGCGCGTCGGACCGGTGGTGCCACGCCTCGGCCTTGAGCGACACGGAGCGGATGCGCTTGGCCGCCGCGATGGTATACCAGTACAGCCCCTCCTTCACGACGATGGACACGACCGCCGCGATGAGCGCGAGCACGCCGGGGGCAGCCAGCGTCTCGCCGCGGACGATCTTCATCACGCCCGCGTAGCCGATGGCAGCGCCGACGACCACGAGGATGTTGCCCAGCAGGATGGACGCGATGCACTCGAGCTTTTCGTGCCCGTAGGGGTGGCTGGCGTCGGCCGCCTTGTGGGAAAAGACCGCGCCGATCATCACGATCAGCGAGCCGAGAATGTCGGACGCCGAGTGTACGGCATCGGCCACCATGGCCGACGAGTGCGCCACGATGCCGGCGACGAGCTTGAATACCGTCAGGGCCGCGTTGCACACGATGCCGACGGTGGACACCTGCATGGTCACGCGCTTGGCGTCGTCGGGCGTAGAAGAAGTGCGTGCGCGCATAAATAAGACTCCTTTCGCACAAAAAAAGCGCCTGTGGGGCATATGAGTCCCACAGACGCGGTGATATCCTGTCTGCTGCGGCGCGGACGCCGCCCGGCCGTTTCGGCCTGTCATTAGGAGCGAGTATAGCACGTGCGCGGCCGGCCGTCAAGCGGTGTATGCGTTTTTTTCACCGGTGCAGCCAGTGCACGCCGGCGCGGCGGAGCTTGGCGCCGAGGATGAGCGCGATCTGCACCGGGATGCCGACGAAGAACGCTGCCCAGATGTTGTATTCGAGGTATTGAAAGTAAAACGCGGTGATCGTGCTCCACACGAACAGCGACGCGAACACGCACTGCAGCGTCGTCTCGCCCTCCCAGTGGCGGGAGAAGAGAAACGCCACGGCGAACGACACCGGCACCGCCCACACGAACGCCATCCAGTACATCTTGCCGATGCTGAACTGCGAATACAAAAACACCACGACCGCGACGACCCACACCATCGTCACCCACATGGCGGCGATGAGCACCTTCGGCATGAGGTACGCGTCGTGCTGCTTCTCGCCGCCGGTCCCGGCGGCCGCCGCGCGCGCCGCGGCCACGCCGCCGTCCGTCAGCAGATCGTCCACGCGCAGGCCGTAGAGGTCGGCAATGGTCTTGAGCATCACGACATCGGGCAGCGAGTCGCCCCGCTCCCACTTGGACACGGCCTTGTCGGAGTAGTTGAACTGCGCGGCAAACTCGGCCTGGGTCAGGTTTTCTTCTTTTCTCAGCTCGGCAAGGTTGGCGGCGAGCGCGCCTCTCACATCATCCATGCTATGAGTATACCACACCGGGCGTTCGGCCGCAAGAGGGGCTTTTTTACCGAAATATTGGTATTCTCCCGTTGGTAGAATGGCCTTCTCCCAACGTTTCTACCGCTCGCGCGCACGGAGGATGCATTTAAAAAGTCCCCGTCGTATAATAAAGCCATGAAGAAATGTGATTTTCCTGACGATGTGCACGTCAGGCATCACCTGCAAGGGAGATCGATATTCATGAGCAAACAGACCTTCCGCCTGCCGACATGGCGGCGCAAGCCGACCGCGGATGAGACCGCGCCGGACATTGCCGACAGCGAGCTGGTGCCCGCCGAGAGCGCCGCGCGCCCGACGCGCCGCAAGCACGGCAAGCGCACCTATGTCATCGGCGGCGCGCTGCTGGCGCTGGCGATCGCGGCGGCGATCATCATTCCCGGCGCAGTCGGCGGCAGCGATGATGACGGCGCCGGCGGCGCGAGCACGACGCTCTCCCGCCCGGACGGCGACCCCTCCGGCCAGAGCGCGGAGGACAATATCTACATCACGACCGGCGTCATGGATCAGGAGACCTACCGCTCCGAGACGACCGGCCAGACGAAGGCGAAAGTCGGCTTCATCGACTACAATCAGGCCGTACACAACGTGCGCGTCGTGACGAGCGACAGTGTCTTTACCGAAGCCATCAGCACGAGCATGTTCGTCAAGCTCGGCGAGCAGAAGTATTTCAAGGACGGGGCCATCCTCGTGCGCAAGGCCAGCTCCATCAGCGGCGACACCGCCACGTGGAGCGACCAGATCGTGGCCATCTCGCAGCAGGACTATCAGGACGCCTACGGGCAGGACCCGCGCAACCTCAGCAACTACGTCATCAGCCGCGACACGGTGCTCAATCCCACCATGACCGCCAATGACGACGGCACCTACACCCTCACCTTCGACCTCGAGCCGGCCGGCGCGAGCGCATACTACCGCCATCAGGTGCGCACGTACAGCGGCGCGTCGAAAAACCCCGAATTCACGGCCGTACACATGGTCTGGACCATTGATGCCAACTGGGACCTCCTGCAGATGGACACCGTGGAGAGCTACACCGTGTCCATGTCCGGCCTCGGCAGCCTCAACTGCACGAGCACGCTTACGGAGGTGTTCTCGGACTTCGGCGCCGTGACCGACGACCAGACCGAGTTCCAGCACTACCTCGCCACCGAATATGACCCGAACAACCTCGGCAAGCTCTCCGACGGCGGACAGGACACGCAGGCCATCGTGCGCGACTTCTTCCGCCGCACGCCGAACTACAGCGTCACCGTCACCGCCAACGGCCAGTCCTACGGCCTGACGGCGCACGTGGACATCGACCAGACGGCCTTCCAGGTGCGCGGCAACGTCGCGGGCGTGGACCTCTTCGCAGCCTACAGCAACGAGCGCGTGTACGTCGCCTTCGGCAGCCAGAAGATCGTCCTGCGCGCGTCCGACACGATCGACGCGGCGCGCACGGTCGCGGGCTACCTCGGCGTGCAGATCCCGAACATCTCACTCGACGCGGCCGGCATGACCGCGCTGACGAAAAACGTCGCCATGCAGGAGACCGACACCGGCATGACCATCCGGCTCAACGACCCGATGATCTCCGGCACCGTCCTGCTCACGGACCCGGACGCCCTGCGCCTGACGCGCGCGGACGTGGCGCTCAACTTCGGCGGCGCGCGCATGCACGTCACCGCCACGCCGTACTACGGCGGCTTCCAGGTGCAGTCCCTCGAGGGCTATACCGACCTGACCGGCGCGCTGAGCCTTGTCAGCCCGCTCATGGACGCGGCCACGGCCAAGACCGCGACGTTTAACGTCGCCCTCAGCGGCCCGCTGAGCCTCTCGGGCACGGCCACCGTGACCAAGACCTCCGGCGGTTATGACGCCGCGCTCACCACCACGGTCGACGGCGTGACCGTCACGGCCGAGTACATCGGCAGTACCGTGTACGTCTCGGCCGGGAACATCCACGTCAGCGGCACGGGCAGCGAGATCAAGGACCTCGTCGCCTGGGCAGGCAAGCTCGCCGGCGCGGGTAACGCCGCTGCCGCCGGCAATGCCTACGCGCAGTTTTTCCGCGAGCTCACGCCGCAGTCCGCCGTGGACAGCATCCAGAACCTCGCGTGGTCGAATAACGCGCTGCACGCGCAGCTGAACATCGCGGGCACCCCCGTTTCCGCCGCCCTCTCGGCCGACAGCGTGACCGTCACGGCCGCGGGCTGGACGGTGCGCGTGACCATCACCGGCACGTCCGGCTCCGCCACCACGCTCGCCCCCACGAGCGGCAATTATGTCACCCTCTCGCAGCTGCAGCCCTTCGCCCCGGTGCTCGAGCGCTATGTCGGCGCGCAGGCCATGGGCATGGACGCGACCGTGACCGTCAACGGCTACAGTCTCGATACCGACCTCGTGCTCTCGCTCGGCAAGCCCGTCGCGGCGCGCGCCGTGTCGCAGCTGCTCGGCCGCGACCTGACCGTCACGTTCTGGAACAACCGCGTCTATATCGACTTCGGCTGGCACCACGTCGAAGCGTCCATGGATTCGCTCGAGCAGGCGCTCTACGCCGTGCTCACCGTCACGCCGGGCATTGACCGCCAGACCGTGCAGAACACCATCGAGGCCTACACCTACTTCTTCGAGCACCTGTCGTTTGCGAGCGTCGTCGGCGCGATCTCCGAGTTCGGCTATGCCGACGGGGCGCTGAACATCACGGTGAACATCGCGGCGTCGCCGCTGTACATCTCGCTCACGCCGAGCCGGGTCACGCTGCGCACGCAGGTCGATTCGGCCAGCCTCGCCGTCGCGGCCACGCCGGGCAGCGCCTACGCCGCCGCGCCGGATCTGACCCCGCAGGGCGGCAGCTACCGCAATCTGGATGATTTCCTCGCCCTGTTCCCGAGCTGGTAAGCCCGGGCAGCGCGTGCGCTGCCGTCAGGCCGCAAACCTCTTTTTCAAAAAAGCAGCACTTTTTTGACAGAAAGCGCCCCCGAACCGTTTTGGGTTCGGGGGCGCTTGCACTTTTCCGGTGACGGCGTCCAAGCTACGCAAAGACGTTACACTTGACAGAAAATTACTGGCTGAATATAATAGACATTACCAATTGTGCGAAATGCTCGCAGAGAGGCAGGTCGAGAAAAAGACGATGGACTTTGTATATATGCTCATGGGATTTTGTGTTTCTTTGTCGATCACGCTGGTCGCCTATGGGACGTTTCCCCTTGCGTTCACACGCATCCGGAAAAAGCCGATCGCGAAGAAAACGTGTTACGCTATATGTTATGCGGTGAACTTTGTCATTTGGATAGGACTGATTGTTTTCGACCTGTCGAAGTCGCCGGTGCCGTATATTTTGTGGACGGGCATTTTTACGAAAATCGCCGCCGAGCCGATCCATGATGCAGCGTCTGCCTCGGAGCAGACGGAAATGCCGGCAGACGAGGCGCACGAACAGGCACAGGAAGCGATTGAGCTTCCTGCCGCTGCGCCACCCATTTTGTTTTGCAGACGGTGCGGCAGCAAGCTCCGTGCCGACAGCGCGTTTTGCAGTCGGTGCGGCTTAGAGGTCGCAAAGGGGGGTGCGCACAGTGCAATGCCCAAATTGTAAGGAGCTGCTGCCTGACGACAGCACATTCTGCCAGTATTGCGGGGCGATGCTCGACGCGGATGCGCAGACCGCGTGTCCGGATGCCGGTCAGCGCGAGACTATGACAACGCCGGAGATCGGTTTGCGCAGGCGAGCTTCCCGTAAACGCGAACGGGGGCGGAAAGCGCCGAGATTTCTCTTTCCGGTTTTGACGATTATTTTTTGCATCTCCACGGTCGCGTCTTTGGTCTGGGGCATACAGACAACCTCTGCGCTGGAGACACAGCTTGCGCAGAAAAGCGAAAAGGTGGACCAATTGCTGGAAACATACGGTATGTATCAAAAATTGAAAGTTGCTTTGACTTATAGCACATATGGCTATGCTTCAAATAATTTCAGGGTAGACGAGGGTATTGTTGTTTTAGACAAAAATGACCCTTGCAAGTTCATTACTCTCACGGCTAATTTTGGTACGTATGTCACGATCTCGACCGATCGTGCAGGTTCCGGTGCTGACATTTCTTTCACGGAAGATAAGTGGTACGGCAACACAACGCGCCTACGCGTGGAACGGAAAACTTCATTATCGAGCGCAGAAACAATAGTTACCACGGTTACGTTTACCAACAATGTGAATCAGCAAACATTTCGCGTCCTTGTGGTCACACCGTGACCCTCTGCTCCTGCAAGCGCGTGCGCTGCAGTGCAAACCTCTTTTTCAAAAAAGCAGCACTTTTTTGACAGAAAGCCCCCGAACCGTTTTTGGGTTCGGGGGCTTTCTGCATCCTCTTTTTCTCCTGCCAGACATTCAGCGCACGCTCGCCTGCTTCTGCCGCAGGCTCAGGCAGTCGGCGATCATGGCGATGAACTCCGAATTCGTCGGCTTGCCCTTGATGTTCGAGACCGTGTAGCCGAAAAACTTCTGCAGCGTCTCAATATCGCCGCGGTCCCACGCGACCTCGATCGCGTGCCGGATGGCGCGCTCGACGCGCGAGGGCGTGGTGTTGAACTTGCGCGCGACCTCGGGATAGAGCACCTTGGTCACGGAGTTGATGATGTCCATGTCGTCGATGGTCAGCAAAATCGCCTCGCGCAGGTACTGGTAGCCCTTGATGTGCGCGGGCACGCCGATCTCGTGGATGACGTCGGTGACGATGCTCTCGAGCGAGGGCTCCGGCTCCGCCGCAGTGAGCTGCGTACCCGCGCCGCCGGTGCGCTGGCGCGGCCGGGCCGTCTGGCGGATGCGCTGCACGAGCAGCGGCGGGTCAAACGGCTTTTGCATGAAGTACGTCGTGCCGAGCTCCGCACACTCCATCAGCACCTGTTCGTTGCAGATCGCGGAGGTGACGATCACGCGGGACGATGCGTTTTTCGCCCGCAGATGCGTCAGCAGGGACAAGCCGTCCAGATTCGGCAGCACGAGGTCGAGCACCACGACGTCGGGCTGGAATTTGGTGATGAGTTCTTCCGCGCGCAGCCCATTGTCGGTCTGGGCGACCAGTTCCATGTCCGTCTCCTGGCCGATGGCCTTGGAATAGGCCGCGCGGTACTGTTCGCCGGGATCAGCCAGCAGAACACTGATTTTCGTTTCCATAACATTCTCCTCCGCAAAAATTCAGGCTTGCGGTCAGCTCTCTACCAAATCGCTCGTTTCCCCTGTCTTGCGAGGATATTTTACCATATCTGGAATGGAAGAACAATGTGATTTTTGGCGAATTGCTCTAGTTTTCCGTTGACATAATCCGATATCAACCGTCGAAAGGTACAATTTTTCGAAGAAAAGCGCAAAAACTCGCCTGCGTTCGACAGACAGAATGTGTCGAAACGGTATATGTATTATGTAAACCAATATTCCGACACGTGTCCTGTCACCCCGACAGCGGCCGACCGGCTGCGCACGGTGCGGCCCGAAAACCGCCGCTTCGGCCGGCGCACGACCGGCGGCACCGCCTGCACGCAGCAAAAACCGGAAAGGGCGGCCGCCCCTTCCGGTTTCCTTCCGTCGTTTCTGCCCGCGCCCGCGTTCAGTCCCTGTCGTCGTCGCGGCGGCTGTGCGCAGCCGCGCGCTCGGCGTGGCGCTGGGCCTTTTCGGTCAGATGATCGGCCTGCTTCTGCGCACGCTCGGCCGCGTGCTGCGCGTGGCGCTGGGCCTTTTCGGCCGCGTGCTGCGCCTTGCGGGCCAGCTCCGCCGCCTGACGCTGTTCGCGCGCGACCTGCGCCTCCGCCTGGCGGCGCAGGCGCGCCTCGAGCAGCTGCTCATGGCGCAGCTGCTGCTCGGTGGCGTGCTGCTCGTGCCGCTCCTGATGCGCAGCCGCGTGCTCGGCATGCCGTTTGAGCAGCTCTTCCTGATGCTGGGTGCGGCGCTCGCTGCGTTCGGCGCGCTCGCGCTCGATGCGCGCGTGCAGCTGCGCGCGGCGGGCCTCGATGCGCGCAGCGCTCGTGGGGTGGTTTGCGCGGAAGTCGTGGTCGAGGTGGTCGCGCCGCTCGCGCACGTGCTCGACGAGCTCGGGATAATCCTGCTCGACGCGGTCGATGAGGCTGTCGCGCTCGACCTCGAGGTCGGTGAACACATCGTCCTCGGAGTTGCCGAGCAGCACGGCCAGCTCGTCCGTGTGGCCCTCCAGGTGCAGCAGCACCTCGTCGGTGTCGATGCTGCCGAAGTGGAAGTCCTCGTTGAGGAAGTGCTCGAGCATGGTGCGGCGTGCGTCTTTGTCGTCCGTTGCGCGCATGCGCGCGAGCATGAGCTGCACGTTGCGCTCGATCTGCACCTCGGCGTCCGCGCCGTAGAGCCACTCGAGCTCCTGCAGCTGGCGGATATCGTCCATGTTGTCGGGGATGCGCTGCTGCGCCCCGCCGATATCGACGGCCGCGCCGGCATCGCGCAGCGCGCCCTGGATCGTGCGGCGCACGGCGCCGGATTCGATCAGCTCCCCGGCCTCGAAGTGCCGCAGCTGGTCATTGACCTCGCCGATGTGCTCGGTCAGGTAAAAGCGCACGCCCTGCGCGCGCAGCTTGCGGTTGAGCGCGACGAGCCGGTCGCACGCCGTGATGTCCACGCTCACGATGGCGCTGCCGTCCACGATGACGGCCTGCGTATCGGGCTGCACCGCGCCCTCGATGTCCTCCTGAAAGCGGCGGATGTTGGCGAAAAACAGGCTGCCGCTGAAGCGGTAGAGCACGATGTGCGGCAGCGCCTGCACGCCGCTGACGCGGTCGATCGGGAAAAAGCCCGCCTTGCCCGGCAGCGTGCCGAGGAAGGTGCGCTGGGGCGCGGCCGCGCGCATGAGCACGTCGATGAACGACAGCACCATGCCCACGAGCACGCCCTTGATCGCGCCGAGCAGCAGCACGCCCAGAAACGCCCCGGCGAAGATGCCGAGCTCCACGCGGTTGACGCGCCAGAGCCGCCGCGCGATGCCGAACTCCGTCGCCCCGATGAGCGCGTTGACGACGATGGCCGTCAGCACCGGCACGGGCAGAAAGCGGATGAGCGGCGTGGCCACGAGCAACACGACGAGCATGGTCACGCTCGCCATGACGGACACGAGCTGCGTCCTGCCGCCGTTGCGCTCGTTGACGGCCGTGCGCGACACGCTGCCCGACACGACGCAGCAGCCGACGAGCCCGGCGGCGACGTTGCCCACGGCATACGTTGCGATCTCGCGGCGGCCGTTGAGACGGTAGCCGTTTTTCTGCGCCGTGCCGGAGGAAGCCAGCAGCGTCTCGGCCAGAATGACGGCCGCGACCGGCAGCGTCGCCACGAGTGCCTGCGTAAACGGCAGTGCGGTGAGGTCCGGCAGCACGACCTTCGGCAGGCCGCGCGGCACGGCGGCCAGCAGCGCGACGCCCCAGTCGGCCAGCGGCGCGAACGCGCCGAGCAGCCCGCCGAGCACCATCATCACGAGCACCCACGGCACCTTCGGCCACTTGCGCGGCGCGATGAGCAAAATTGCGAGCGTCCCGAAGCCGAGCGCGGCGGTGGGCCAGTTGATGACTTTCGCTGCGTCAAAAACGTGCCCCAGCAGCTCGAACAGCTCGCCCGTGCAGGTGCCGGAGCCGAGCAGCTTCGGCACCTGCATGAGGATGATCTCGCAGCAGACGCCGCTGATGAACCCGCCCATGACGGGCTCGGAGATGTAATCGACGGCCTTGTCCGCGCGCACGAGCGCGAACACGGCCAGCCACAGCGCGACGTAGAGCGTCAGCACCGGCACAACGCGCATGGCCTCCGCGCCGCCGGGCGCGACGCCGAGCGACGTGACCACCGCGCCGATCATGGCGGCCGGCGCGGCGTCGACGCCGAAGATGAACTCCCGCGTCGTGCTGAACATCGCAAACAGCAAAATCGGCACCAGCGACCCGTACAGCCCGTAGACCGGCGGCAGGCCGGCCAGCTGGGCATAGCCCATCGAGATCGGGATGGACAGCAGCGCGATGAGCGCGCCGGAAAACAGATCCGGCCCGAGCTGCGCCCGGTCGTACCCGCGCAGGGAGGCAAACAGCGGCTGAGAAAGCGCTTTCATAGCATCACCTGGTTTTTAAAATATAGAGTGTGTCCCGCTCAGGCGAGCAGGGGGTCGAGCCCGGCGTCGAGCTGGGCGTTGCGCCGGACCTTCGGCCGGTTGATGACCCTGCCGCGCGCGACGACCATGTCGAGCGTGCGCAGCACGCGCAGATCGTCGAGCGGGTTTTCGGCCGCGACGATCATGTCCGCGCTCATGCCGGGGGCGAGCGTACCGGTCACATCGCCGAGCCCCGCCAGCCGCGCGGCCTGCCCGGTGGCGCAGTAGAGTGCGCAGGCGTTGGACGCGCCGGTGTACTTGTGGAAGTAGCACAGCTCGCGCCAGAAGTCGTACTGCGCGATCCACTGGCAGCCGACGTCGTTGCCGAGCGCGATTGGAATGTCGTGCGCGAGCGCGGCCTTCGCGCACGCGACCATGCCCTCGAACACGACGTTGCCGTTGAACTGCTCGACCTCGGTCAGGTGCGTGACCGAGCGGTCAAAGAGCGCATACGGCAGCGCAGGCGAGAGCGTCACGCACAAAAACGCGCCCCGCTCGTGAAACAGGCGCAGAATTTCGTCGTCCGGCTTTGCGCCGTGCTCGATGGAGTCCACGCCGTTTTCCAGCGCCACGCGCACGCCCTCGGGCGACTCGGTGTGCGCCGCCACGGTGTAGCCGAGCGCGTGCGCCCGCTCGCACACGGCGCGCACCATCTCGGGCGGCATTTTCAGCTCGCCGGGCACGCCGCGTTCGGTCGCGTCCATGACGCCGCCGGTGATCATCAGCTTCACGAGGTCGGCGCCCTGCGCGTGCACGGCGTCCACCTGCGCCAGCGCCTGGTCGATCGTCTCGGCCGCGATGGCAACGGAGCCGGCCATGTGCCCGCCGGGCACGGAGATGCCCTCGTTGGCGGCGAGGATGCGCGGGCCGACGCGGCGGCCGGCTGCAATTTCGTCGCGCAGGCGCGTATCGAACGTGCTCAGCCCGCCGACGGTGCGGATCGTCGTCACGCCGCCGAGCAGCTCGTCGCGCGCAAATGCGCACACCATGCGGTAGGCCACGGCGCGCGAGACGGGATTCGAGAGGATGCGGCGCACGAGCTTTTCGTTGTCGCGCTGCTTTTTCTGGATCTTGCCGCTGCCGGCCAGATGCACGTGCATGTTGATGAGGCCAGGCAGCAGGTAGCGCCCGCGCAGGTCGATGCGCGTGTACCCCGCCGGGGCGGTGCCGGCGGGCACGATGTCCGTGATCGTCTCGCCGTCGGTGAGCACGCACAGGCCGGGCTGCACGCGCATGTCCTTCGTGCCGTCGAGGAGATTTGCGTTGTCAAAAGCGTATTTCATGCTGCCCATCTCTTTCTGCGGCCCGGTCGCGCCGGGCAAAATGAATAAAAATAGAATATCACATTTGGCGAACATGTCAAGCCGCGCGGGGCATCTACAGCCTTCTCCTCAAGGAGAAGGCATCGCCAGAAGGCGATGCCGAAACGCATCTGAGGCTGGCTTTGCCCCCTCGGTCTCCCCCGCTGCTCTATCATTTTGGGAAAAGCTGTGTGTTCGTCCAGCGCCGCCGGTCATGTGCCGCGCAGCAAAGCGCGCCGGGCAAATGCCCGGCGCGCCCGCCCGAGATCGTGCTGTCTTACGCTGCCTTGTCCTGCGCCGCCGAGGCTGCGAGCATGTCGTCGATGCTCACGCCGTAGCCTTTGGCGGGGTCTGAAAGCAGCACGTGCGTCACCGCGCCGATGAGCCTGCCGTCCTGCAGAATGGGGCTGCCGCTCATGCCCTGCACGATGCCGCCGGTCGCGGCCAGCAGGTCCGGATCCGTGACGGTGATGAGAAAGCGCGTGCACCCGCCGTCATGATACACCCGGCTGATGTCCACGGCATACGCCCGCACGTCCTCGCCCGCGACCGTGGACAGAATGGTCGCGCCGCCGGTTTTCACCGCGTCGGCCGGCGCCGTCTCGACCGCGGCCCCCTCCGGCGGCGCGTCCAGCGTGCCGAAAATGCCGAAGATGCAGTTGCGCTCGATGCCGCCGATGCGATTGCCGGGGTCGAAGCTGCCGACGAGCTCGCCGGCCGTGCCGTGGCCGCCGTGGCGCGCGTCCGCGATGACGGCCGAGAGCACGCTGCCGTCACGCAGCGGCATGAGCACGCCGCTCGTCTCGTCCGAGATGCCGTGGCCGAGCGCGCCGTAGCGCCCCGTGGCCGGGTCGTAGTACGTGAGCGTGCCGACGCCCGTCACCCCGTCGCGCAGCCAGAGCCCGAGCTGCCGCGTGCCGTCGGCCGTGACGGCGGGCGTGACCGTCGCCGTGACCTCCGCGCCGCCGCGCAGCACGGTCACGGACAGGGTGTCGCCCGCCGCGTCCATGGCGGAGAGAAAGTCCGCCGAGGACGCAATGTCCCGGCCGTCGATGCGGCAAATCACGTCACCGGGCAGCAATCCCGCGTCCTTGGCGGGCGTGGCCTTGCCGCCGGGCGTGTCCACCTCGGCGAGGTCCGCCACGAGCATGCCCGCCGTGGTCATCTGGATGCCGACGGCCCGGCCGAGCGGCACGAGCGACGCCGCCTGCGCCGACACGCCCGCGCACAGCGCGAGCGCGACCGCCGCCGTGACGGCAAACCGGCGCAAAAAATGTTGTTGTTTCCGCAAAAAATCCCCCCTTTGCGCGTGCAGTATCAGTATGCCGGGTTTCGGGCAAAATAGCGGCGGAACATTCTTGCTCGATTGCCTGCCGGGGCGCAAATGCCTGCGGCGGCGCGCATACGATGTACGGAGCCAGTTTTGGTAATTCGATGCATCGGAGGCATTTCCATGACGCAAATCTTAAAACAGGGTGACCGGGGCGCGCTCGTGTCGCTGCTGCAGCTGGGGCTGACGCGCGCGGGGCAGACGCCGGGCACGCTCGACGGCATCTTCGGCGCGCAGACGGCGGCGGCCGTGCGCGCATTTCAGGCGGCCAACGCCCTCACGCCGGACGGCATCGCGGGCGCGCGGACGCACCGCGCACTGCTGCCGTACTACACCGGCTTCGTCACGCGCACCATCCGCGCGGGCGACACGTTTTCCGCCCTCGCGCGGCAGTACGGCACGAGCGTGGACGCCATCGCGCTCGCCAATCCCTACCTCGACCCGGAGCGGCTGCCGCTCGGCCGGGCGCTGACGATCCCGCTGCCGTTTTCCGTCACGCCGGCGGACATTCCCTATTCCTCGGCGCTCATCGGATATATCGTGCGCGGGCTGGCCGCGCGCTATCCCATGCTCGCCGTCGGGGAGTTCGGCCGCAGCGTGCTCGGCCGGCCGCTGTGGTATCTGACGCTCGGCAGCGGGCCGAAGCTCGTGTTTTACAACGCCGCGCACCACGCCAACGAGTGGATCACGACGCCGCTGCTGCTCACGTTCTGTGAGCAGCTGTGCGCCCGCCTCGGCGACGGGGGCGACCTCGAGGGGCAGAACATCCGCGACCTGCTGACAAAGGTCACGCTCGTGCTCGCCCCGGCCGTGGACCCGGACGGCATCGATCTCGTGACCGGCGCGCTCGATGCGGAAAATACCGCCGCGGCGCGGACGCTCGCGGCCAATTACCCCGACATTCCCTTCCCCGCAGGCTGGAAGGCGAACATCCGCGGCATCGACCTCAACCTCCAGTACCCCGCGGGGTGGAGCATCGCGCGCGAGATCAAATTCGCCGCGGGCTACACGCGCCCCGGCCCGCGCGACTATGTCGGCCCCGCGCCGCTGGTCGCGCCCGAGAGTCTGGCGATGTACGGCTTCACCCGCGCGCTCGACCCGCTGCTCACCCTGTCGTACCACACGCAGGGCCGCGTCATCTACTGGCAGTACGACGGCTATGACGTGCCGGGCAGCAAATCGATCGCAAAGCAATTCGCCGCCGTGAGCGGCTACGACGTGGCCGACACGCCCTACGCCTCCGGCCACGCGGGCTACAAGGACTGGTTCATTCAGGACTACCGCCGCCCGGGCTTCACGATCGAGGCGGGCAGCGGGGAAAATCCCCTGCCGCTCAGTCAGTTTCCGGACATCTGGTCGGATAACCTTGGCATCCTCCTCGGCGGCATGACGGCGGTTTTGTGACACTTGTCACAGCCTGCATCAAAACCTCCCACATGACACATTTTGACCGTTTCTCGGCAAAAAATGCGTGCTAAGATAGAGGCAAATTGGGCCAACAGGTGCATTTGTAACGTCACAAAGGAGGCAATTTTCATGCAGCTGTCAGACAAGATCAAAAAATTCAGCGTCGGGCAGGCCATTGACTACCTCAACCGAAACCCGGTCAAGAACCTGCCGAAGCTCCTCGACTGAGCGGACACGTTCTGCGCCGGGAAGTTCGAGGGCCAGCGCCGCGCCATCCGCAAGGCGTGCCTCGACCCCACCGACGCGCACTACCCGATGGTGCATCACATCCTCAACGATGTCGACCCCGGCGTGCTCAAGACCACGCTCGTGAACTTCTTCATCTACGGCATCTCCTCGTGCTACACGAGCGTGAACTGGGACGCCATCTCGTCCGAGGCGTATTTCCGGCAGCTGATCGGCTTCGGCTGCCTGTTCATCTGGTATTTCCACTACATGCCGGTCGGCAACGACGCCTCGCCCAAGCAGGCAGCCGCCGCAGCCAAGAAGAAGTCAAGAACGCGCGCAAAAGCACCGCCTCCCGACTGGGAGACGGTGCTTTTGCACGCATTTCATTTTCACGGCGCGCTGCCGGCCGCCTGCGCGGGCGCGGTGACCTCCGTGCGCGTGACGCCCTTGGAGAAGGTCAGGCTCTTGAGGATGGCCGAAAAATCGTTGGACATGCTGCGGTAGAGGTCGGCATTCTCGTTGGCGAACTGCACATCCGTCGGCAGCTCGGCAATGAGGTTGTAGTTCGCGCCGTCGACGGTCAGGCCGCAGATGGCCTGATACTCCGGCAGCTCGGTATAGTCATAATCGGTGGGAAAGACCTCGAGCATGAACAGGAAGCCGCCCAGACCGTTGTCATGGTCGGTCTTTTCGTAAAAGCCGACGTAATAGCCGCCGTCGTTGGCGCCGCACTCGGTCAGGTAATGGTCGCCCCAGCTGGCCGGCAGCGTGACGGAAAAATAGCCGCCCTTGCCGTTGTCATACGTCGGGCAGAGGGTGATGTCCTCCGCCTTTTTGGCCATGCCCGTCGGCTGAGCGGACGCGGCGGTCTCGTCGCTGCGGCCGCAGGCGGTGAGTGCCAGCGCGAGCGCCAGCGCCAGCACGAGCGCCGGAATGCTTCGTTTCATGCAGATCGCTCCTTTCCGAATCTTTGTACGGGAATATTATACGCCTCCGGCTCGAGGGTGTAAAGCCCCCCGGCCGGGCGGCGCGCGGCGCGCAAAAAGATGCACGCCAGAAAATCTGACGTGCATCCGTGCGAAAGGTTCCGGTTTTTTTACGCGGCGGCAGACCTGCTGGGCTTGCGCAGGACGATCTGCAGCACGATGACGACCGCGATGACCGCAACGCCGACCAGGTCGGTCGTCAGCTTCGGGTCGATCAGGCACAGGCCGCCGGCGGCGAGCAGGATGCGCTGCCACCAGGGCGCGTACGTGACGATGTAGCCCTCGAGCGCGGCGGCGATGCCGAAGATGCCGAGGCAGGACGTGATGATGACCTGCACCGCGGCGAGCACGCCCTGATCCATGAGCAGCATGGACGGGTTCATCGCGAAGATGTACGGCACGATGAACGCCGCAATGGCGAGCTTCGTGGCATTGATGCCGGTCTTCATGGGGTTGGACTTGGCGATGGCGGAGCCAGCGTAGGCGGCCAGCGCGACCGGCGGCGTGATATCAGCGACGATGCCGAAGTAGAACACGAAGAAGTGGGCCGCGACCTTCGGGATGCCGAGCGTGATGAGGATCGGCGCGCAGGTGGAGGCCATGATGCAGTAGTTGGCGGTCGTGGGCACGCCCATGCCGAGCACGATGCAGCACAGCATCGTCAGGAACAGCGCCAGCAGCAGCGAGAGCGTCGGGTTCGGGATGGCGCTGCTGATGGCGATGACGCCGCTGATGAGCTTGGACGCCAGACCCGTGACGGTGATGCAGCCCGCGATCATGCCGGCCATGGCGCAGGCCACGGCGACGGTGATGCTGCCCTTGCCGCCGGCCTCGAGCGAATCGAGGATCATGCGGCCGGTCTTTTTGGCGGTGATGCCGGCGACGCTGCCGGTCTTCGTCTCTTTAACCTCGGCCGAGGCGTCGCGGATGGTGCCGACCAGGCTCACGGCGATGGAGATCAGGATGGCGATCGCGGCGGAAAACTGCAGCGAGCGGATGTTCGCCGTGACCATCCAGATCAGGAACACGAGCGGAAGCAGCAGATAGACGTTGCGGATGAGGTACTTGAAGCGGGGCAGCTCCGAGCGCGGGATGCCCTTGAGGCCGAGCTTCTTGGCCTCGAGATGCACGGAGATGAAGATGCCGCCGAAATACAGCACGGCGGGCAGGATGGCCCAGAGGGTGACCTGACCGTAGGTCACGCCCATGTACTCGGCCATGAGGAACGCGGCCGCGCCCATGATGGGGGGCATGATCTGGCCGCCGGTGGAGGCGGCCGCCTCGACGGCGCCGGCGAACTCGGGCTTGTAGCCGGTCTTTTTCATCATCGGGATGGTGACCGAGCCGGTGGTGACGGTGTTGCCCACGGAGGAGCCGGACACCATGCCGCACAGGGCGGACGAGATGACGGCGACCTTGGCCGGGCCGCCGGAGGTCCAGCCGGCGATGGCATTGGCCGCGTCGATGAAGAAGCTGGCGATGCCGGTGCGCTCGAGGAAGCCGCCGAAGATGATGAACACGGCGATGAACTTCGCACACACCTGCACGGGCGTGCTCAGCACGCCGGACGTGCCGAAAAACAGCGTGTAGATCACGCGGCCGAGCACCTGCTGGAACGTCTGCCCGGCGTTGAGCATGCTCACGAACGTGTACACGAGCAGCGCGCCGACGACCACGAGGATCGGCAGGCCGACGCAGCGGCGGCACAGCTCTGCCAGCACGAGGATGCCGGCCACGCCGACGGCGATGAGAAACGGCGTCATCTTGGCGGCGCTGGTGAGCGTCTTGATGAGCACGGAGTAGTTAAAGCAATAGTAGAAAAATGCAGCCGCACCGATGACCATGATGACGATGTCGTACCACGGCAGGCGGTTGGCGTGCACATGCTTCTTGCTGGCGGGATAGGTCAGGTAGCCCATGATGACGATCAGCCCGAGAAACGCGGTCAGGCGGATCTCGAGCGCGGCGGTGCTGAACAGCGTCGACCAGATGCAGTAGATCGAAAACAGCGCCATGACGACGGAGATGACGATCTTGGGCTTGCCCGTCCAGACGCGGGTGGCGGATTCGCGGTCATACTTGCGCATGACGGCGTCCATTTCCTCCTGCAGCGAAGCGTTTGCCGCGGCGTCCGCGGCCTTCTTGGTGTCAGACATAAGGGGGAAACCTCCGTTCCGGTTAGGATGGAAAAACTACGGCGTCAGGGGTACTGACGCCGTAGCGAACGTTTACGGGATGCGGCGCATCACCGGGTCGAGCATCAATAGGTGCCTGCCTTGATGGTGGCGGCGGTGTAGTACGGGGAGGCTGCGAGCAGAGACTGCACGTGGCTGTCGTCGAGGCTGACGAGGTAGACGCTGCCGGCGGTGGCGAGGTCGGTGATGGCCGTGGTGGGCGCACCGGCGACGATGAACGCGGCATCGATCTTGCCGTCCTTCAGGCTCTCGGCGCTGTCGCCGAAGCTCTGGTACACGGCGGAGATGTCAGACTCCTTGAGGTCGTAGGCATTGAGCACGTCAATGGCGTTGAAGTACACGCCGGAGCCGGCAGCGCCGATGGAAACCTTCTTGCCGGCGAGGTCGGCAACGGTCTTGATGTCGGGGTTGGTGGTGACGATCTGGACCTGCTCCTGATACAGCTGGGCGACGACGGAGAAGCCGGTGACCGGGCTGTCAAACAGGCGCTGGCCGTTGTAGGCGTAGTTCATAACGTCGCTCTGCACGAAGGCGAGCTGGACGTTGCCGTTGGTCAGATCCTCGACGTTGGCCTGAGAGCCGCCGGAGGTGAGGGCCGTGACCTTGCAGTCGGACTTGCCGGAGACGAAGGAGGCGAGCACGCCGCCGAAGGCGTAGTACGTGCCGGACTCGCCGCCGGTGCCGAAGCTGAGGGCGGAAGCAGTGCCGTTGCCGGCGCCTTCCTTGACCGCGTCGACCTTGACGCCCTTCTCCTCAAAGTACTTGGCAGCGCCGGGGTGATACGGCACGCCCTTGACGGAGGCGGCAGCCTCGATGCTCAGCTCCGCGCCCTTGGCGTGCTGGGCGGTGATGGCGTCGAGATTGTCAAAGATGGTGGACACGAACGCATAGATCTCATCGGTCGGGACATCGTCGCGCGCGATGACGACCGCGCCGACGGAGACGGTGTTGGTGTCGACCTTGGCGGTGGAGCCGGAGTCGTCCTTTTTGGTGTCGGTGCTGCCGCCGCAGGCGCACAGCGCGAACACCATGACGAGGGCGAGCGCCAGAGCCACGATTTTGTTGAACTTCATAGTTGGTTCTCTCCTTTTTGAAATTTTTCTCTTAAAAAGATTCAATATACGTTCATTATACCTGCAATTCATGCAAATTTCAAGCGAAAAATGAAACTTTATGCTCGTTTATGTGCAAAAACTTTCACACACTAACGGATTTCTGACACAAACCGCCACATCTTGCGCCGCTTGGGCAATTTTTCCCACGCCGGACACAAGATGCCTCACACAGGGAAGCAAAAATCCGGCCCGTGCAAAAATCGCACAGGCCGGATCGGCTTGTCGGAACGCGTTATTCGTCCCTGTCCTCAGGCGGGTCGGGCTGCACGAGCACGCGCTCGACGCGGCGGCCGTCCATGGCGAGGACCGTGACGGTGAGGTTTTCGTACCGGAAGCTGTCGCCCGGCTTCGGGAACGTGCCGAAGCGCTCGAGCGTCCAGCCGCCGACGGTGGTGCTGTCGGCGTCGTCGAGGGCGTCCTCGTTCCAGTCGAGCAGCTCGAGAAAGTCCGAGAGCGTCATGGCGCCGTCGAGCTCATAGCCGCCGTCGGGCCGCGCGACGACCTCGTTTTCCACCACGTCGGTCTCGTCCCAGATGTCGCCGACGAGCTCCTCGAGCACGTCCTCCATCGTGATGACGCCGAGCGTGCCGCCGAACTCGTCCGTGACGACGGCGAGGTGCTTCTGCTCGCGGCGGAGCTTTGCCAGCACGTCGGGCAGGCGCGTGGTCTTGTAGACGAAGCACGGCGGGATGAGCTGCGCGCGCAGATCGTCCGGCCGGCCGTCCATCATGGCCTTGAAAAAGCGGTTGAGATACAGAAAACCGATGATATTGTCCACGCTGCCGGAGTAGACCGGCAGACGGGAATACGACGAATCGTCAATGATGCGCACGATCTCGTCCCAGTCGTCGTCGATGTCGATGGCGACCATGTCGACGCGGGCGGTCATGGCCTCGCTCGCGCTGATGTCAGAAAAGTCGAGCGCGGAGCGCAGCAGCTCGCTGCGGTCCTCGTCGAGCACGTCCTCGTCCTCGGCGGTCTCGATGATGGACTGCAGCTCCTGCGAGGCGGCCTCCTCGGGGTCGCCGTCGCCGGTGTCGCCGTGCAGGGGGCGCGTGATGAGGTGCACGAGCCCGACGACGAGCCAGATGACGGGGTACAGGATGACCGACAGCGCGCGGATGACATATGCGTTGCGCAGGGCGATGCCGTTGGCGTTCTGCTTGGCGACGATCTTCGGCATCGTCTCGCCGAAGATGATGACCAGCAGCGTCAGCACGACGGTGGACACCCACGTCCACTGCTCGCCCGCGAGCAGGATGACGATCACGGAGCCGAGCGACGACGCCGCGATGTTGACCAGGTTGTTGCCGATGAGGATGGCGCTGAGGGTGCGGTCGAAGTGGTCAAGGATGCCGACGGCGGTCCTGGCGCGGCGGCTGCCGTCCTCGGCGGCGTTTTCGAGCCGCAGCCGGTTGGCCGATGAATACGACATTTCGGACGCGGAGAAGAACGCGGACAGCGCGATCAGCACGGCCAGCGCGACAAAATACCACACGATGCTCATGCCGGCTCGCCCCCCTTCTCCGGGGCGGCCCCGGCCGCCGCGTCTGCCTCGGTCTCCTCCGGCAGCAGGCGCACGATGAGCTTGACGATGCGCTTTTGCTTCATGTCAGAGATGCGCACGTCCAGCCGGTGATAGCGGAAGCCCTCCCGCTCGCGCGGGATGTAGGAAAACTGCTCATACGTCCACTCGCCGAGCAGCTTATACTGCAGTTCCTCGTCGTCCTCGGGGTCGGTGTAGTCGAGCCGGTCGAACACCTCGCCGACGGTCATCTCGGCATCGACCTCGTAGCGGCCGCCGCCGAGCGGCACGAACGACTCCTCGACCACGTCGTCCTCGTCCCAGATCTCGCCAACGAGCTCCTCAACGATGTCCTCCACGGTCACGATGCCGAGCGTGCCGCCGTAGTTATCGGTGACGATGGCGAGATTGGCCTTGCGGCGGCTGAGCTCGGGCAGCACCTCGGCAATGAGGGTGCTCTGGTGCACGAACACGGGCTCGTCGAGCAGGGGCCGGATGTCCACGGCCCTGCCGCCGTTTTTGATGCAGGCCTTGATGTATTTGCGGATCTGCAGGATGCCGATCACGTTGTCAATGCTGTCGGCGTACACGGGCAGGCGGCTGTGGCGCTGCTCGCGCACGTAGGCGAGGATGTCCTCCGGCGGATCGTCCACGTCCACGGCGGCGACGTCCACGCGCGCCGTGATGACGCTCTCGACCGGCACCTCGGCAAACGACAGGGCCGAGCTCATGAGCTCGCCGCGCTCGGCGGTCAGCTCCCCGTCGTCGGTCATGTTTTCGATGATGTCGGCCAGCTCGTCCTCCGTCACGGTCACGGCGGGCTCCGTCCGGATGCGGCGGGCGGCGGCGTTGCCGAAGGCGGTGAGCATGGCGGACAGGGGTTGAAAGAGCACCATGAAAAACCGCAGCGAGCGCGCCGTGCGCATGGCCAGCCGCTCGGCGTATTTCTTGGCGATGCTCTTCGGCAGCATCTCGCCGGCGAAGAACACGACCACGGTCGTGATGAGCGTCGCGGCGGTGACGGCCCACATGCCCCACTGCCGCTGCACGGCCACGGTCACGAGCGTCGCGATCGTCAGGTGCAGAATGTTCGTGCCGATCAGCAGCGTCGTGATCGCCTGATCGAAGTGGTCGAGCACATACAGCGCCTGCCCGGCGCGGCGGTTGCCGTGGTCGGCGGCGGCTTTGAGCCGGATGCGGCTCGCGGATGCAAAGGCTGTCTCCATGACGGCGAAATAGGCCGCGCCAAGGAGCAGCACGATGATAACAGGCAAAAGATTCCATAAATCCTGCTTAGGGCCAGCGTCCATTGCGGATCATCACACTCCTGAATGTCTCTCCCGGCCGGTGCCTATCCGGGCGGGAGATAAATTAACGTTCATGATACCATAAAATGCCCGGCGCGTCAACGGGGTTTCTCCTCCGTGACGGCGACGTTGCCGGGCCCGGCCAGCTCGCGCAGCTCCTCGACGAGCGCGGGGTGCACGATGCAGCGGGCGGCGGCGCGGCGGCCCGTGTCCTCAAACACGAGCACGAGCTGCTCGTCGCCGGGGAACATTTCAAGGATGAGCTCGATGCGCTTCACGGCCGGGTGGTCCTTATCCGGCAGGCGCACCCAGAGGCGGTGCCGCTTCGGCGGCGCGGGCCGGGGCGGCGGGTCGCGGCGCGGCGGCGTGCGCAGGGTCTCAAGCCCCTGCTCCGTCAGCGGCAGGACCTTGTCCGCCACGAGCTGGGGGTCGGATTCGTCGCGCGTCGAGATGCGCCCGGAAACGAACAGCGCGGGGTTTTCCTGCGCCAGCAGGTCACGGCAGGCATCGAGCGCGGGCGAAAACACGAGCACCTCCATGCTGCCGCCGTCGTCCTCGAGCTGGAGGTAGGCCATGCGGGTGTTCTTGCGCGTGGCGCGCTCGCGGCTGGCAGTGCAGATGCCGGCCAGCACGACGCGCTGCCCGTCGCGGTAGCGGTGCGCGGCCGTGGCCGGGGCGTGGAAGCTCGCGAGAATGTCGCCCATGGGCGCGGCCTTGGCCTGCTGCGCGAGCGCGCGGTAGTCGTCCATCGGGTGGCCGGTGAGGTAGAGCCCCGTCGTCTCGCGCTCCATGGCCATGAGCTCCGCGCGCGTGAACTCCTCCACGTCCGGCAGCACGAGCTGCGTCGTGTCGGCGGGCTCGCCCCCGTCGTCCGGCGCGCTGAAGAGGTTCATCTGGCCGGTGAGGTTCATGCGGCTCTCGCTCGCCGCACCATTGAGCACGCGGTCGACCGACTGCATGAGCGCCTTGCGCTTGTAGCCCATGCGGTCGAAGCACCCGGCGCGGATGAGGCTCTCGACGGCGCGGCGGTTGAGGTCGTGCCCGTTCATGCGGCGGCAGAACTCGTCAAACGCCGTGAACGGCCCGCCGATCTCCCGCTCGCGCATGAGCGCCTGGATGAGCCCGCGCCCCACGCCCTTGATGGCCACGAGGCCGAAGCGCAGGTCGCCGTTTTCCACGGTGAAGTCGGCGTCGGACGCGTTGATGTCCGGCGGCAGCAGGCGGATGCCCAGCTCGCGGCACTCGGCGATGTACTCCGTGACCTTCGGCGTGTTGTCGAGCACGGAGGTCAGCAGTGCCGCCATGTATTCGTGCGGGTAGTTGCGCTTCATGTACGCCGTGCGGTAGGACACGATGGCGTAGGACACCGCGTGCGCCTTGTTGAAGGCGTAGCTCGCGAAGGCGAGGATCTCGTCATAGATCTCGTTGGCGGTCTGCTCCGGCACACCGCGCGCCACCGCGCCGGGGATGTTCCGCTCCGGGTCGCCGTGCACGAAGGCGGCGCGCTCGGCCGTGATGACGGCCTCCTTCTTCTTCGACATGGCGCGGCGGATCATGTCCGCCTGGCCGAGCGAGAACCCGGCCAGCTGCCGGAAGATCTCGATGACCTGCTCCTGATAGACGATGCAGCCGTAGGTCACGGACAAAATCGGCTCGAGCAGGGGGTGCTTGTAGGTAATGCGCTCCGGGTGCGCCGAGCAGGCGAGAAACCGCGGGATGCTCTCCATCGGCCCGGGGCGGTAGAGCGCGATGACGGCGGTGATGTCCTCGATGCTGCGCGGGCGCAGCCCCATGCACACGGCCGTGATGCCCGCGCTCTCGAGCTGGAACACGCCGACGGTGCGCCCGGCGGCGAGCATATCAAACGTTTTCCTGTCATCGAGCGGGATGCGCTCGACCTGGAACCCCGGCTCGCGGCGGCGCACCTGCCGCGCCGCGTCCTCGAGCACGGTGAGGTTGCGCAGGCCGAGAAAGTCCATCTTCAGCAGACCCAGCTCCTCGAGCGTTGTCATCTGGAACTGGCACACGAGCGCGCCGTCGTTGCTCGCCAGCGGCACGTAGGCGTACACCGGCTGCTCCGTGATGACCACGCCCGCCGCGTGCGTGGACGCGTGGCGCGGCATGCCCTCGATGGCGCGGGCCGTGTCGATGAGCTGGTGCAGCCGGTCGTCCCCGTCATACATGGCGCGCAGTGTCGGCGAGTCGCGCAGCGCCTCGTCGAGCGTGGTGTTGATGCCGCCGGGGATGGCCTTGGCCACGGCGTCCACCTCGGCGTAGGTCATGTTCATGACCCTGCCGACGTCGCGGATGGCCGCGCGCGCCGCCATGGTGCCGAACGTGACGATCTGCGCCACGTGGTCGGCGCCGTATTTGCGGATCACGTAGTCGATCACTTCCCCGCGCCGCTGCACGCAGAAGTCCACGTCGATATCCGGCATGCTCACGCGCTCGGGGTTGAGAAAGCGCTCGAAGTAGAGGTTATACTGCACGGGGTCCACGTCCGTGATGCCGAGGCAGTAGGACACGACGCTCCCGGCAGCGCTGCCGCGCCCGGGCCCGACGGGGATGTGCTGGGCCTTGGCGTAGCCGATGAAATCGCTCACGATGAGAAAGTAGTCCACAAAGCCCATGCGCCGGATCATGTTCAGCTCATAGTCCAGCCGCTTTCGCACCTCCGGCCGGTCGCCATAGCGTTTTGCAAAGCCGCGCGCGCACAGCTTCGTGAGATAGGCGTCCGCGTCCGTCTCCCCCTCCGGCAGCAGGAAGCGCGGCAGGTGGTAATGGCCGAACGTGAAGTCGAACCGGCAGCGGTCGGCGATGCGCTGCGTGTTTTCCACCGCGTCGGGGTATTCGTCAAAGAGCGCGCGCATCTCGGCCTCGCTCTTGAGGTAAAACTCGTCGTTCGGGAAGCGCAGGCGGTCCGGGCTGTCGAGCGTCTGCCCGGTCTGGATGCACAGCAGCACGTCCTGATCGTAGGCGTCCTGTTTTTTAATGTAGTGTACGTCGTTCGTCGCCGCGAGGGGGATGCCCGTCTCGCGGTGGATGCGCAGCAGCGCCGCGCGCACGCGCGCCTCGTCGGTCATGTGGTGGTTCTGCAGCTCGAGGTAGAAGTTCCCCGCGCCGAACAGTTCCTGCAGCTCCACGGCGCGCGCCTTGGCGGCGTCATAGTCGCCGCGCAGGATCGCGCGTGGAATGTCGCCCGCGACGCAGCCGCTCAGGCAGATGAGACCGTCTGCATGCTTGTGCAGCAGCGGCCAGTCGATGCGCGGCTTGCCGTAAAACCCGCGCTCGAACGCGGCCGACACGAGATAGCACAGGTTGTGGTAGCCCGTCTCGTCCCGGCAAAGCAGGATCAGGTGCGTGTAGGCATCGTCCACGCCGTGGACGCGGTCGGTCATGCCGCGCGGGGCGACATAGACCTCGCAGCCGATGATCGGCCGGATGCCGGCAGCGGCCGCCGCCTTGTAAAAAGCGACCGCGCCGTACATGACACCGTGGTCGGTGATCGCCAGCGCGGTCTGGCCCAGCTCCTTGGCGCGCTCGATGAGCGGCCCGATGCGGCACGCGCCGTCGAGCAGGCTGTATTCACTATGTACGTGCAGGTGTGCAAACCCCATCGTGCGTTCCTTTCAGTCGTCCATGTGAAATTCCATGAGTTTTTTCAGCCGGTAGTTCAGGCAGCTCTTCGTCACCGGCGGATACGAGAGCGTGGCGAGGTCGGCAAGGCTTGCCTCGGGATTGGCAATGCGCAGCAGCGCCGCGCTCTGCAGCTTCTCCGGCAGCACGTCGAGCCCGTAGTCGCGCTCGATGCGGCGGATGGCGTCGATCTGCTCCTGCGCCGCGGCGACGACCTTGTCGGCGTTGGCGGTGTCGCAGTTGACCTTGCGGTTGATGGAGTTGTTCATGGACTTCTCCACCTTGGCGGACATGATGTCCATGGCGGCGCAGGGCGCGCCGATCTTGGTCAGGAAGTCCTCGATGGCCTCGGACTTTTTAAAATAGAGCACGGTGTTCGCGCCGCGGTCGATGCTGCGCGCGGCAAAGCCCAGCTCCGTGAGCAGGGCGGCCGTCTCACGGCTGACGCTCGCGTGCGCCGTGATGAGCTCGAGGTGGTAGTTCTTGCTCGGGTCGGTGACGCTGCCGCCCGCGAGGAACGCCCCCCGCAGGAACGACGCCCGGCAGCAGTCGTTTTCGAGCACGGCGAGGTTGATGTGGTGCGCGACCGTGCGCGAGAGGTCGGCGCCGAAGGCGGCGAACACCGTCTCGATGGCGGCGCGGTCGGTGATGGTCAGCACGTGGCGGCCGCCGGCCTTTTCCTCGGCCGGCAGGGCAAAGTGCGCGCCGAACGCGCGGCGAAACAGCTTCGGCAGCCGCTCGGCGAAGGCGTCGCACGCCGTGACGATGCGGAGCTCCCGCGTCGTGAACGTGTGGCAGTACAGCAGCACGCCGTAGGCCTCGGCCACGGCGCAGCAGTGGCGGCCGAGCGGCACGCGGCACAGCTCGTTTTTCACATCGGATGCAAAGGACATGGCGCGCCTCCGTCAGGTCGTCTTGGGAAAGTCCCGGTTGCGCAGGCGGACGTTGGCGTCGCGCGCGGCGAGGTAATCCGTCAGCGCCTTGGCCACGGCCACGCTGCGGTGCTGCCCGCCGGTGCAGCCGATGCCGATGGTCAGCGCGTAGCGCCCCTCGGCGGCGTACTGCGGCAGGAGAAAGTCGACCATGTCGGTGAGCTTCGTGAGAAAATTTTTCGCCACGTCGCTGCGCAGGACGTATTCCTGCACCTCGGCGTCCATGCCGCTCAGGGGGCGGAGCTTTTCGACATAAAACGGGTTCGGCAGAAAGCGCACGTCGAACACGAGATCGGCGTCGATCGGGATGCCGTACTTGAAGCCGAAGGCCACGACGTTGATGAGAATGTCGCGCCGGGTGCCCCCGTCGGCAAAATACTCGCAGATGCGCTTTTGCAGCATGGCGAGCGTGAGGCCCGTCGTGTTGATGACATAATCCGCGCGCTCGCGCACGGGGGCGAGCAGCTCGCTCTCGCGGCGCACGGCCTCGGGCAGGGAGCAGCCGCTCTCGGCCTGCAGCGGGTGCGGCCGGCGCGACTCCTTGTAGCGGCGCACGATGGCGCTCTCCGACGCCTCGACGAACAAAATGCGGTAGTCCACGCCCATGTTCGCGAGCTCCCCGAGCGCGGCAAAAAGCTCGGAAAAGCTCTCCTGACTGCGGATGTCCGTCACGAGCGCGACCTTTTCATACCTGCCGCGCGTGGCAAGGCACAGCTCGGCGAACTTCGTCAGCAGCGCCGTGGGCATATTGTCCACGCAGTAAAAGTCCAGATCCTCCAGCACGTCGGCCGCGCGGCTCTTGCCGCCGCCGGACAGGCCCGATACGATCAGAAATTCCATCCCGTCACCCCCGGATGATCTTCACTTCCGGCTCAAGCTCCACGCCGGACGTGCGCAGCACCTCGCTGCGGATGTGGTCCATGAGCCGCAGCACATCGTCAAACGTGGCCCCGCCGCGGTTGACGACGAAGCCCGCGTGCTTTTCGCTCACCTGCGCGCCGCCGACGGTGCAGCCCTTGAGGCCCGCCTCGTCGATGAGCGCGGCGGCGTAGCCCCCTGCGGGGCGCTTGAACGTGCTGCCCGCGCTCGGCAGGTCGAGCGGCTGGCGGCTGCGGCGGCGCTCGCTCAGATCCATCATGCGCGCCCGGATCTCCTCCGGGTCGCCCGGCGTGAGCGCGAGCGTGCTGCCGAGCACGACGCAGTCCGTGTCGGAAAAGACACTGTGCCGGTAGCCGAAATCGTGCTCCGCGCCCACGGCCTCGCGCAGGGTCAGGTCGTGGTCGAGATAGCGCGTCGATACCACGACGTCCTTCATCTCGCCGCCGTAAGCGCCCGCGTTCATCGACACCGCGCCGCCCAGCGAGCCGGGGATACCGTGGGCAAATTCCAGCCCCGCGAGCCCATAGCCCAGCGCCGCCTGCGCCAGCCGCGCGAGCGGGATGCCCGCGCCCGCGCGCAGGTGCGTCGCGTCCGTGCGCTCCACCTCCGCCATGCGCTCGCCCATCTGCACGACGATGCGATCAACATCCCCGTCGGTGACGAGCAGGTTCGTGCCGTTGCCGATCAGGAGCGGCTGCGCGCCGCCGCCGCGCACGATGCGGCAGACGGCCGCCGTCTCCTCCGCGGACGCGGGGCGCACGAGCGCGCGCGCCGGCCCGCCGATGCGAAACGAGCAGTGCGCGCGCATCGGTTCGTATTCCAAAATCTCCAGCTCCGGCAGCTGCTCGCGCAGCGCACGGACGATGGGGTCCAGATTCGTCATAACTTCCTGTTCCTTTCCGGGTCAGAACCCGATGCCGAGGTCGATGCCGCGGTCGTGCTCGTCGGCGAGCTTCTGCGCCGCGTTGTAGCCCATGCCCTTCTGGCGGTTGTTCATGGCAGCCAGCTCGAGGATGACTGCGAGGTTGCGCCCCGGTCCGACCGGGATCGTCACGCACGGCACGCGCACGTTGAGGATCTCGCAGTATTCCGTCGTCAGGCCCAGCCGGTCGTAGGCCTTGCCGTCCTCCCACGGCTCGAGCTGCACGACGAGGTCCACGCGCGTCTCGGGCTTGACGGCGCCGACGCCGTAGATCTGCCGCGCGTCGATCACGCCGATGCCGCGCAGCTCCATGTAGTAGCGGATCATCTCGGGCGCGGAGCCCATGAGCGTCGTGCGGTTGATGCGCTTGATCTCCACGGCGTCGTCCGCGACGAGGCGGTGGCCGCGCTTGATGAGCTCGAGCGCCGTCTCGCTCTTGCCGACGCCGCTGTCGCCCGTGATGAGCACACCCTCGCCGAACACCTCGACGAGCACGCCGTGCTGCGTCAGCCGCGGGGCGAGGTAGCTCGAGAGCGAGGCAATGAGGTCGGCCATGAACTCCGACGTGTCCTTGCGCACGAGAAAGAGGTTGCGGTCGTACTTTTCGGTCATCTCCAGGCACTCGGGAAACGGGTCCATCCCGTGGCAGATGACGAGACCGATGATGTTGTAGCGCATGAACTGCGCAAAGCGTTCGCGCCGCTGGTCGGGCGTGAGCGTCTCGAGATACGTGCTCTCGACGCGGCCGATGATCTGCAGCCGCTCGGGGTCGAAGTAGTTGTAAAACCCGGCGAGCTGCAGCCCCGGGCGGTTGACGTCCGCGGTGCGGATCTCGCGCGTGGCGTAGTCTTTGGCCGCGTGCAGGACGGTCAGCCCCTGCTCGGCGGCGATCTTCTGCAGCGCGACGGTATAATGCGGTGCGCCCATCGTGCGCGCCTCCTTTCCGGTAAAGCCGCCGGTGCGGCGGCGAAGTTGTTTCGTCCGGGCGGAGCATCTGCTCCCCCGCATCCCATTGTACCCAAAGCGGCGGCGTTTGGCAACGGCTTTTGCGGCGCGACGGGCATTTTTTCCGGCCGCCGGACGGAAAATACGCAGAAAATGTGAAAATCATCTTGCAATCGGCCGGGGTTTCTGCTATTATGAGAAAGCTGTTCTCGCAGACAATAGAGAAGGAGGTGCTTCAACCAATGGCAAAATGTCAGTTTTGCGACAAGGGCGTGAGCTTCGGCATCAAAGTGAGCCACTCTCACCGCCGCTCGAACCGCACTTGGAAACCCAATGTGAAGCGCGTCAAGGCCATCGTGGACGGCAAACCCCAGCACGTCTACGCATGCACCCGCTGCCTCCGCAGCGGCAAGGTCACCCGCGCTGTGTGAATTGCAATGATTGCACCGAACAAGGCTCGCCCGATTGGGCGAGCCTTTTTCGCATATTCGGGCATTGATTTTGCAGCTTTGCGCAGGGATGCGCGCTGCTGCTTGCCGAGAGAATGGTCTCATTTCAAAGCCATTTGCGCCGCAGGGGAGCCCGAGGGGGCAAGGCCCGCCTC
>ERZ1673697.557-NODE-557-length-56438-cov-8.549208_pt1 | contig 56438 bp, 46 predicted proteins | sample MGYA00580227_ERZ1673697 | MGnify/ENA primary metagenome ERZ1673697 (study PRJEB41218, sample SAMN15661759) | gut metagenome | host: Homo sapiens | place: Canada: London | collected 2015-08-20/2019-03-30 | study: EMG produced TPA metagenomics assembly of... | reverse complement strand
CCCCCATATAGGACTTTTATATTTCATTGTCCTATATGAGGGTAGCATATCACTTTCGATGACGATGCTTTTTTTATTTTTTAAACTACTAAGAAGAACTTTAATAAGAAGATTGCTGAAATAATATAGGTCAGTACAGATACGTCCTTTGCTTTTCCAGTGAATACCTTCATGATTGTATAGGAGATCAGTGCAAGACCAATACCATGACCGATAGATCCGGAGATTGGCATAGAGATTAACATGATTGCTGCTGGAACAGTCTGATAGATATCAGTAAAGTCTACCTTTGACAGACCAGAGATCATCAGGATACCCACATATATCAGTGCTGATGATGTAGCTGCTGCCGGGATAATTGCTGCGATTGGTGCGATGAACATACATGCCAAGAATAAAATTCCAGTTGTAAATGCAGTCAGACCAGTTCTTCCGCCTGCCTCAACACCAGATGCAGATTCTACGAATGTTGTGACTGTTGAAGTACCAGTTATTGCACCTGCTACAGTTCCAACTGCATCTGCTAACAGTGCTTCCTTCATCTGCGGCATATTTCCGTCTTTATCAACCATACCTGCACGTGATGCAGTACCAACAAGTGTTCCGATGGTATCAAACATATCGATAATGCAGAAGGTAATTATAAGTGTGATTGCTGTGAACCAGCCGATCTTTACAAAGCCTGCAAAATCAAAATGGAACAGAGTTGTCTCTGCCATATCTGCAAATGGTGGTACGAAGCTTGCACCCTCAAGACTTGCAAATGGATTAGTTCCAAGGAAAATTGCCTCACCTGCCCAGTAAATAATGGATGCTGCAAGCATACCAAGAATTACAGCTGCCTTTACACCCTTCTGTGCCAGAACGATGATAACAAATAAACCGATAAACATAGTTACTACTGTCAGAACCATCTGGGTGTAGCCGCTTCCCATTGCATCCTGAGCAACACTCGGTGTCAGTGCACCAAAGAAATCTCTCATTACATAGAATGGTCCACCTTTTTCTGAATAAATACCAGCGTTAGAACCAACACCGATATTTAAAAGCATAAGACCGATTGCCGGTGAGATACCAAGACGAACACCAAGCGGAATCGCATTTACGATCTTATCACGAATATTTAATACAGACAGGATAATAAAGATAATTCCTTCAATTAAAATGATGCAAAGTGCTGACTGGAAAGATTCCAGATAGCTCATGCCTGTCAGACCAACAATGTTGGCAACAACTACAGCAAAAAAGCTGTTTAATCCCATACCAGGAGCCATGGCAAATGGCTTGTTTGCAACAAACGCCATTACCATCATACCGATAAAGGATGCAATACAAGTCGCTAAAAATACACCATTCCATAAATTCTGTCCCTCTGCACCAAATCCAGTCAGAAGATTCGGATTTAAGGCGATGATGTATGCCATCGTCATAAATGTGGTCAAACCGGCAATGATTTCTGTTTTCACTGTCGTATGGTTCTCCCTGATCTTAAAGATCTTCTCAATCTGTTCCATTTGTACCCTCCATAGTTACATTCATTCCATTAATTTGTACGCCGTCCTCCATCGGAATTACGATGCAGCGGCGTCCCTCTACTAATTGGATCTGTACCAGATCCATGCGCTGCGGACTGACCTTTATTGTCACATCCGGCGTCTTGACGGCAACGCTTTTTGCCTCAACTAAGTTTGCCGCCTGAAAGAAAGCATCCTCTCCTGCAGTCTCCTCATAGACTTGCTCGAAATTTTCAAGCTTTTCTTCTTTGATTCCACTATTTTGAAGAAGCTTTTTTACATCTGATTTTTGAAGCTTGAAAGGCTGCGGCTCTTCTTTATGCTCCTCAATCAGCTCTGTCAGATTCTCCTGAATCTGGCAAACAGTATCATAGTTTACAACATCTCCGACTGTCTCCTCTATGATCTCCTGAAATACAGCCTTCTGCGTCTTAAAGGACATAGGCGCCGGACCGCCGATACAATCATTAATAAAGTCCTCGTGAAGCTCCTCTGTCTTTTTTGTATAGTACAAAAGGCTGTGAATATTGCTGCTGCGATCGTCAAATGCTGGGAATAAAAAGGCATTTACAGGAGCCTCTATCCACTGATCACGCATGCGTTCCTCGACGCGGTTTGTCTGTGTATTGTAGCACAGACCAGCCTCTGACAGCTTAACAGGACAGATGCAACAAAGGATAAATTCATATACCTCCTCTGAAGCATCATCCATATCTAAATTGTCACTTCCTCGTCCCGGAACGTCATAATTGCAATGGATCATAACTACATAGTAGCTTTCGCCAAAATGATATGTCTCTGCTACTGACTTGTAAAACTCCTCTAAAACAGTTTCATCCTTTAATCCAGTCGCCTTTAGCTGCATCAAACGCTTATGGCCTTCCCCCGAAAGTTCCTGATCAAGCGTGTAATCGAGTGAATGAAGATTTTTACCCAGACTTCCTGAAAGCGCCTTTCGGAAAATTTCAAAATACTTGTCGATTTCCTCCTGTGACAGCGACAAAAACATATCGCTAAATGTCATACGGATCTGCTGCTCACCATCAATCAGGCAGCCGCAAATGCGGTCAATTGCACCGCCGTCTCTCTTAAAAAGACTTTTAATCTCGGATACTTCTTTTTTGTTCATTCGAAACACTCCTTGTTTTCTGCTTTTTTTGTTTGCCTGACTTATCTGTCTGGATACTCTGTCTTTACAAAGCGCTCCAATGCATCGAGTGAGCGCACAACCTTCTCTGTATCGATGCAGTATGCCATACGGAAATATCCTGGGCATCCAAAGGAATCACTTGGAACTAACACCAGGTCATACTTTAATGCCTTGTTGCAGAATGCCACTGCATCCTCCTCAAGCGCCTTTGGGAAAATATAAAATGTTCCTGACGGACGCACACAGGAAAATCCTAACTCAATGAGTTTATCATACAGAAGATTCATGTTAGTCTCATAGACAGTCATATCAGACGTCTCATCTAACACATCCTCCACACCCATCATAATAAGTGATGATGGACAATTGTGTCCGATTCCTCTTGATATTTGGGACATCATTGGCACCAGCAAATCAGCATCGGTACATGTTGGATTAACAGCAACATAACCTATACGCTCACCTGGAAGAGAAAGTGACTTGGAAAACGAATAGCATGAAAGCGTATTGTCATAAAACTTTGATACATATGGTACTTTCTGCCCATCAAATACGATTTCTCTGTATGGCTCATCGGAGATTATAAAAATATCATGTCCATACTCTTTTTGCTTGTCTTCCATTAGCTGCGCCAACTTTTTTAGCGTTTCTGCTGAATATACAGCTCCGGATGGATTGTTTGGCGTGTTGATCAAAACAGCTGACACATTTGACGTCAGCATTTTTTCAAACTGTTCAAAATCCACCTGAAAATCAGCTGTGTTTGCAGGTACTACTCTCAGGTTCGCGCCTGTCATGCCTACATAACAGTTGTACTCTGGAAAATATGGTGCAAATGTAAGCACATCGTCTCCCGGAGATGTTACTGCACGAAGTGCATGAGCTAAGGCTCCCGCAGCTCCTGAGGTTGGAAAAATATGATTTGCTGTATAATTCATATCAAAACGCTTGTTAAGCGATGCAGCCACCTTTTCTTTAAATGAAGGAAGTCCGACACTCGGGCTGTAGCCGTGAAGCTCACTCGATGTCTTTGTCTGAAGCAGGCGAATAGTATTGTCTGTATAATCCTGCACAACAGGAACGGATGGATTTCCCAAACTATAATCAAATACGTTCTCGTATCCAATCTCCTGTCCTCTTTTTGTTGCAAATTCGGATAATGTACGGATCACTGATTTTTTCTGAAGCATGTCTTTATATTTTTGTGTTACCATACTGCCCTCCCATTCTGCCGCCTATGCGGCTCATTTATTCAAAAATGCGTGAATCTGATCCAAATTTTTCATTGCATCCTCTCGGCCAAGCTGATACAATGCTTTTAACTTTTCTGGATTCTTTTCAAGTCTTGACACTTCGATCAGACGACTTGGGCGAAGCACCATGACTTCGCCTTTTTCCTTTAATTCATCAATCTTCTTTAGTGTTTTGTTGTATATCACATAGCGGTGTGCCATCGCCTTCGCCAGATTCGGATAACGATGAAGGATTTTGTTTATGGCACCCTGAAACTTCATCTTTTTCTTTTGGTACCCTTCAGGTCTTGTTAAAATAACAAGATTTTTTTTGTATCCCTGTCTGCGAAACCACATGATCGGAATAGAATCGGCAACGCCGCCATCAAGCAGCTTATATCCATCTATTTCTACCACCTTTGATACAAACGGCATTGATGCAGATGCCTGCATCCACTTAAGATCCTCTTTACCGCAATCTGTACATTTGTGATAAACAGCCTTTCCTGTTTCCACATCAGTGCAAACCACAAAAAATTCTGCTGGATTTTTGACAAATGCCTCATTGTCAAATGGATCAAGAATCTCTGGTATCTGATGATAGCATAAATCAACATCATAAATATCACCTGTTTTTAAAAGTGAATGAAGTGTACCATAACGCTTATCACCGCAAAAATCCATGTTATAGCGCAAAGTTCGTCCTATCTGGCCAGACTTATAGTTACAGCCAAACACAGCTCCTGCCGAAACACCAATCACACCGTCCACCTGGATTTTTTCTTCCATCAAAACATCCAGAACTCCTGCTGTATACAGTCCTCTCATGGCACCGCCCTCAAGAACAAGTCCTGTTTTTACCTCTTTCATGATTTGCCTCTCTTTCCAACCTTGCACATTAAAAGAGCATTTTTATATTTTTACGAAACAAGGTTATCATACCACTGTTCATAAAAAACAGCAAGGCAATTATCTTTTCTTACTGCTCATCCAAAAATGCTAACGGATCTCCTTTGGTATGAATAAAGTGCATCAGCATGTATGCACACATGATTGCTACATTCTCTTCCTTTAAAATGCGCTTACATTCTTCACGGTCTGCTAATACAATCTCGATATCCTCTGATTCTTCCTCGTGCTCGTTTGTTGGTGTTCCACTGCAGTAGCCGTAGATTGTTCCGCAGCTTTCGTCTGTCATACCAACTGTCGTAAAAAATGGTCTTGTGTATGCACCTTCTGTAACCTTTGGCTCAAAAACAAGCCCTGTCTCCTCGTAAATTTCACGTATGCCTGCCTGTGCCATCTCCTCACCCGGCTCTACAAGTCCTGCCGGAAACTCATACACATAAGCATTGATTGGATAACGAAACTGCTTTACAAGCACAATTTTATCCCTTTTTTCTCCATATACGCTGTAAATAATTACACCATCAGATGTATTTTTATGAGTTGCTGCCTTAAGCTGCTTTGGATCCTTCTTTCTGGATGCCACATAATATTTACCTGTTTTTCCATTTCTTTTTTCAACATCGAAATTATAGAGATTTAAAAATGGATTATCAGTTACCTTCTCTACTCCTTTTACGCGATCTACCATAGTCCACTCCTTACTGACATTTTGTGTGTTATGCACCATGCCATAATTTTTACTGATACCAGCTTTTATTATTATAGCGTACCATCTGCAAAAAGAAAAGCCCGCAAAGCAAAGTTTGCCTTGCGGGGTATCGGTTAACGTACAGCCTCCCTGACTTCCTGCGTGATAGTCTCGCCTCCATTTTCATACCATTTGGTGACAAATTCATCAAATGCATCAATGTCGCGCTCTCCTGTGACGATCTGAAGGTAATATTCCTTTTCCATTTGGCGCAGCTTCCACCACTGTGTGCCCATGGTTTCTGTCTCATCAAAATAAAGTGATTCAACCTTATTTGTTTTTGCATTCGCCAGCAAAGAGCAGGCTGTGATTCGGGATGTGTATGCCGCCCACTCCTCTGGCGTAGCGCTATCTGTGTTATCCAGATAGGCTTTACAGGATCTGTAATATGAATACTCCAATAAATCAAGATCTTCTGGTTCTTTTTTTCCTGAAAGCACATCTGTCAATTCATGATAACATTTCGTCAGCGCATAGCTGTAATCAACATTGATTGCAAGTGGTCTGGCCGTCGGATCTACATTATTCTGATAATATTCTTCAAACTCACTGTTATACGTTCCATCATAGCGCACATAATCAAACAGTCCATTTACAATTTTGCAGGCGATCTCAGGATGCTCATAACCCTTTCGAACAACGACATATTTGTAAGTTGGATTTTGTGAATAATAGCTTGTGCTTCCATCGTCATCTGTCTGAATAAGAAATGGCTCCCAGACAGCATCAGGATTAGCTGCTATCGCCTCCATAAGCGGATTATTTGCTGCCCACCAAGGTCCAAAAAATGATCCGCAAAGTCCCTTCGTTATAAGTTCAATATTGTTCACAGAAGTACGAAGCAAAAAATTCTGATCTAATATATTGCGCTCATACATGCTTCTAAGCTTAGCAAGTGCATCTTTTGCCTGCGGCAAAACTGATCCGTAAGAGACATCTCCATTTTCATCCTCAATCCACTGCTTCGGATACGCATCGTTTGCTGCAAACACAATATCCATCAAATACTCGCTGCTGTAGCCGCACTCACCTGACAGCTCCGGATCACAGACAAAACCAACTGTCTTGCCTTCTCCATTTCCACCAGGATCCTTCTCTATAAATGCCTTAACGATTGCCTCTGCATCCTCTATTGTCTTAGGACTTTCAAGGCCTAGCTTATCCATCCAGTCGCGCCTCAGCCATAGAAGGTTTGGTCCATCATCAATATTTGTCTCTGGAATTGCCATGATTTTTCCATCAAAGGTAACACCATCTAACATGCCCTCTCCATAACTTGCATAAACATCTTTGATTCGGTCTGTCAAACAATTTTCATAGCTTTTTGTCAAATCCTCAATCAGATCAAGCTCTACAAGCTGGCGCAGTTCCTCAAAACTTCCTACAAGCATTAAATCTGGAAGATTACCAGAAGACATTGCAACGGCCACACTGACATTATACTGATCATCCTTTTCCTCAAATACATCCTTATTTTGAATGTTAAAGTACTCGCGCAGATAACGTGTATAAGCATTGTTCTCGTAAGTCTCACCTTTAGGAAGATTGGAATTATTTGCTCCAGTCATTTTTCCAAGCGTGTATGTGACAAGCTCTGGATATTTGCCATCAGGTGTTGTGCTGGCATACTCCCACTGTTCTTTTTTTGTTAATTCGTTTGCCGGCACTGTCTGACAAACAGACAGCACCGATGCAAACATCACTGCCAACACACTTTTTCGGATTTTCTTTTCCATAGACATTCTCCGTTTTATCCCTTAACAGCTCCTGATACACCTTCCTGATAGCATTTTTGCATGGACATAAACAAGATTACAATCGGAATAGAAATCAGCACGGCACCTGCTGCGAAGCAGTTAAACCAGCTGTTTACATATTCCTTTTCAAGCATGTTCCAAAGGCCAATTGATACAGTGTAATACTTCGCATTTGCACGGCAGATAACCTTTGCAAAGATAAAATCAAGCCATGGTGCCATAAATGCCTGCAGGATTGTATAAACAATAATAGGCTTACTAAGCGGAATAGTTATCTTTGTAAATACCTGAAATCTTGTCGCGCCGTCCAGATAAGCAGCCTCATCAATAGACTTTGGAATAGTGTCAAAAAAGCCTTTTGCAATATAAAAGCCTAAACCTGCACCGCCAGAATATACAAGCACTAATGCTACACGAATCATCGCACCCTCTGACAGACCAACTGACTTTAAAATATAGTAAACAGCGATCATTGACATAAAGCCCGGGAACATACCAAGAATAAGTGCAATGTTCATCATCGGTTTTCTCATCTTAAAACGCATACGTGACATACAGTATGATACTGACAAAACAAAGAATGTAGAGATCACGCAGGAGAAAATTGAGATGATAAATGTATTCATAAACATCTGCGGGAAATTTAAAATCTGCGTATCTGTAAACAGTTTCTTATAGTTGTTCAGTGTAAATGTCTTCGGAATGAGTGTTGAAATATATTGTCCACTCTCTCCTCTAAAGCTGATCATAATAATCCACGCAATCGGAATGACCCAAATAACTGCCAAAACAGCAAGAATCACATGAACTATTGTGTTTGTAATAAATCTTTTTCTTTTTGCCGAAGCAGTATTTTGATTTTTCATCATTGGAAACCCTCCTCATTCTTATAGGAACCTGTATTCCGATACGTGATCAGTGATACAACGGCCAGAACCACGAAGGTCAAAATACCGATGACTGCACCAAGATTATAATACTGGTTATCAACTGTCAGCTTATACAGCCAGGTAACGAGAAGATCCGTCCTTCCTGCTGTTGATCCTACAGGTGTAGGATTTCCGCCTGTCAGCAGATAAATTACATTAAAGTTATTTACATTTCCAGTAAAGGTTGTAATAAGATATGGACCTGTTACAAACAGCATATAAGGCAGTGTGATTGAGAAAAATGTTCTCACTGGACCTGCACCGTCCACCGTTGCCGCCTCATACAAATCTGCCGGAATATTCTGAAGAACACCAGTTACCTGAAGCATAGTAAATGGAATACCAACCCAGATATTGATTACAACTACCATCACTCGTGCCAGCATTGTATTTGACCAGAACGGAATAGCCTTTTCAATGATGCCTGCATCTAATAATAGAGTATTTACAATACCATTCTGACTAAAGATAGTTCTCATTAACAGCAGCGAAACAAACTGCGGAACTGCTGCTGAAAGGACAAAGCAAAAACGCCAGAATGCTTTACATCTTGTACCCTTACGGTTAATGACAATTGCAAGAATCATACCTAAGATATAGTTACTAAATGTCGCTGCTACAGCCCAGATAAGAGTCCAGCCAAGTACTGACCAGAATGTGCTTCCAATGGAATCACCAATATTTAATACCTTCGCAAAATTTGCCAGTCCTACCCAATCAAAAATTGTTGTATGAGCATCTACTTTACTATAATTTGTAAATGCCATACAGATCATGAATACAAGCGGAAGAACTGTGAAAATTAGTATACCAAGAATTGGCAGTGTAAGAAGTGTACGATGCAGATCTTTATCAAAAAGACTCTTGATATCTTCCTTAAAAGTAGGAATCTTTTTGCCAGCCTCTGCCAGACACTGCATTTTATATGCACTCTTTACGCTTCCACACCAGAAAATAATAAATGCAGCAACTAAAAAGCATGTAGCCACACCAAACAAAAGCATAAGAAGTGAATTATCACCCTTTGTATACTCATAAATCTGCTTTGCCTCACTCCATACCTTCTGCTGCTCCTGTCCTCCAAGGTGAACAAGATCTACAATATAGCCTGCACCTTCCAGCACCATAAATGCAATAAAAGCAATTTCAATGGCAAGCATGCCAAGACCCTTTATTATCTGATGATGTGCAATGTTTCCGAGTCCGAGTACAACCATGGAAAGCTTTGTCAGCGCATTTCCCTTTGTAACTGCTTTTGCAACAGAGTACGGATTATCAAATTCTTTGCCCCTTTTTTTCTTTTCGGACATAAAAAAACCTCCCGTTCAATCTTAATAGTTACGTGAATTTGTTTCAATCCACAGTCGGTAATTTCACAGAGTCTGACATGTCAGCACAAAGCCGACTGTGGCTTGCCTCATGTCAGTGGGGGATACCGATTTCTCTCCGCCCGCCACTGCCGTTAATTTTCCAATAGCAATTCATCTCACCACCTATAGAGGTTGGAGAATCCTTGCTATTATTGTTGAAAATAAATGCCCCAGGCCCGCAAGGCGGAACCCGGAGCTCTTTATTTTATTTCACTTTTTATTTAGTCAACGATGCTCTGATTCATTGAATCACTTAACTTATCAGTCATCTCTTCTGCATTGTCTAATGTAACCTCACCGTTTACGATAGACTTACCGAAGTTCTCTGCTGGTGTCCAGTAGTTATTCATAGCGCTTACGAACGGCTGCAGGATAGAAGTCTCATCAAAGGTCTCATTCTGAGCAATTACAAGCTCATCCTTCTGGATATTCTCTTCCTCTAACAGCTCAGTGTTGCAAGGAACGATGCTTCTTGCATCATAGTGCATCTGCTGTGACTCCTCATTTCCAAGGAACAGTGCAAGTGCTACTGCTACCTGCGGGTACTCACAGTTCGGGTTTACACCGATTGCCTTAGAACCTGCGAATGACTCCATCTGGATCTCTTCACCGTCTAAGTTATATGTTGGAAGCTTTACGATTCCAAGATTGTCACCCATTGCTTCTGACAGCTTTGTGTAATCCCAAGAACCGCTAAACATTGCATTGATGCTTCCATCACACATACCAGAAACGCCAACGCCAGACTCATCATTTACAAAGTTCTTATTTCCTACAAGATTTACAAGATACTTGGTAACTGCTGCACCCTTCTCACCAGCAAAATCAATGCCAGCTTCCTCATCGGTGCCATCCTCACCAAATAATGTACAGCCGTTTCCTACATAGAAAGAAGCAATATACCAGGAGTTTGTTAATGGGAAGGAAACCTTACCCTTTTCCAGCATGGTATCAAGGCTCTTAACATCCTCATCATCATATACGCTCTTATCATAGAACATATACCAGGTATTAGTTGTGAACGGAACACCATATACACAATCATCTACTGTTACAGAATCTACAATTGCCTCGGAGTTTGTATCCTTAATATAATCAACAGTCTTTCCGCCAAGCTCTGCGATTGCGCCTGCATCAATCAGTGTCTGCAGCTGGTCATTTGCGAACATGTAAACATCTGCTGAACCAGATGGATCCTGAGAAATTGTCTTTCCTGCATCTCCCTCTGAGCAGGTACCATACTCAAATGTAAGATCCCAATTTACATGAAGCTCATTGAATGCTTCGCAGCGCTTCTGCAGCCACTCGCCGTACTCTTCTGCCTGATCCTCTGCCGGTCCCCATACAGTGATAGTTGCTGTAATCGGATCCTCTGCGGAATAATCTACTGTTTCTGCCTCTGAGCTTGTCTCTTCATCAGCGAATACACTCATTGCACCGCCAAAAGTTGATAAACACATAGCGCCTGCTAAAAATAAACTTGATGCTTTTCTAAATTTCATAATACAAAATCCTCCCTATTTTCTTTTCTGTTTCCATTTGGAAATTCTTATGTCATTATTATAAGAAATTTTGGTGATTTCGTATATATCAAAAATATTAGATTCATGTTGTTTTTTTCTGAAATTACTATATCCTCTTCGGAATCCTGATACTTACCTTAGTTCCTTGCCCTACTTTACTTTCAATCTGCAGACTATACTGCTCACCATAGTAAAGCTTTATGCGCTCATTAACATTTCTAACTCCATATCCCTTTGACTCTTCTGTTAAAATACGAGCCGCCTGCTCATCATTCATGCCGACACCATTATCCGCTACTGTCAAAACTATCAGATCACCTTCTTCCTTTCCGGTAATCGTCAGCTTTCCCCTGCCGTCTGTCTTCACATCGATTCCATGAGCAATTGCATTTTCAATAAGAGGCTGAAGCATAAGATTTAGTGACTGATACTGACCAATTGATTCATCTACATCAAACTCCACATCAAAATCATAGTCATGCATCATCAGCTGAATATCAAGATAAGAACGCATGTTGCGAAGCTCATCTGAGAGTGACATGACATTCTTTCCTTTATTTAATGATGTTCGGTAAAAGGTAGAAAGTGCCAATGTAATTTTACTTATATCATCCGCTTCTGCCTCTATTGCCTTCCAATTGATCAACGACAGCGTATTATATAAAAAGTGTGGATTAATCTGCGCCTGCAGCGCCTTCATCTCATATTCCTTTTCCTTAATCCGACCCTCGTAAACCTCTTTAATTAAAGTATTTAATTGAAGAAGCATCGAATCAAAGCCGTTGACAAGATCGCCAATCTCATCTTGGCTGTCACTAGTAATCTCAGCCTCAAGATTTCCCTGTTCTACCTCTTTCATACCAGATCTGAGTCTTCTAATCCTTTTTGTAACAAAACTTGTCAAAATTATCATGGCTATCACTGACATCAGCGCCATAACGAACATCGCAATAAGCGCAATTCGTGTAATTGGCGTTACTGACCATACAATTAGTCTATTTGGCTTATACAAACATGCTGTCCATCCCGTCACAGATGATGTTTCTGAAAGAATCGTATACTCATATTCCTGATTTTTCTTCTGATCAAGAAGCTGCGCGGCATTTAACTCATATTCCCGGTATTTTTTATCAAAAAATGCTTTTTCATACACTGCATTTCCCTTCTCATCGAAAATGACAATGCCATAATTATTCTGAAGTGTCTGCTTAAATGTCTCAAACATACTGTCATAATCTACGCTGATGTACAAAATACCATCTAATCCATAGCGCTTGAGCATACTCATCGGACTCGCTCCAAAAACAATTCCTTCATTTTTATCAACAAACCACTGCATTTCTCCAGAATTTGCCACACTCTTATACCAATCAGTATCTATGATCTCGGAAATTGGCGCCAGCGTGTCACCATGCTTAATCATATCCTTATCCACATAAATTGTGGCTCTGCCGACATCATTGTGAAAATATTTCAGCGAGGCTAGCATAGGATCAAGTATCGTAACGAGCTGATTGTACATCTCATACACTGAATCATACTGATATCCGATCACCTGCGAAATTGTCTGGTTGTAGCAAATATAATTGTTTAGATTTGTGTAAATCGCAAGCTTATTTTCCATTGAAGCAAGTGCCTGATACAGATATGATTCCATACTGTCTCTCTCATTTTGCAATAAAATCTGCTTCATCTGAACATAGGTAACTGACAGCACCGCCACAACAGGAAGGAAACCTGACAGCGCATACACAATGGCCAGCTTATAACCAAGCCTTATATTTCTAAACCAGCTGACAATGAGGCTGCCAAGCTTACTTTTCTTCAATCATTTCATCCCCGCTTTCTCTAAATTTTTGCGGACTGATTCCGTAATACTCACGAAAGCTAGAGCAAAAATAGGAAACATTTGGATAACCGCATGCAGTACTGATATCTACAATCTTCATCATCGTCTGCTCCAAAAACTCCTTTGCCTTTTCCATACGAACGCTCTTGATAAAACGATTCAAATTCTGACCTGTCTCTTTTTTAAATACACTGCTTAAGTAACTTGGAGCCATGTAGACAAGCTCACTTAAGCGCTCCACACTCATTTCTTCTCCATAATGAGCAGCAATGTAACGCTTGACAGCCTCCACCTCACGATGACCTGTCTGCGCTCTTCCTGAAAATGCCTTTTCCAATCTGTTTATGGAATCACTTACAAGATCTGTAACCTGAACAAAATCAAATGAACGATAAAGCTGATCAATCTTCGTATTTAACTGCTTCTCTCCCTCTCCTGGGATTTCATCATAAATATCCTTCAGCAAGTTGGCAAATAAAAATTTGATGTACATCTGGGAAAATGCAGTCTGGCTTCTGTATTTTTGGCTGAAACGCTCAAAATGATCTCGCAGGCTCTGAACATCCTTCATTCGAATATCCTGCTTCATCTGCTTCATTAATGTGTCATCATCTATTTTAATGATCTCACAATCACTGCTCTCCATTCCACTGTAAAACAGTCTGACATTCGGATGGTAAAATTTATTTTCCATCAGCTCCTCAAGCTCCTCCATTGCACAAGCAATCTGCTCTGCACATGAAATTTCTGAAGAAATGGATGCTGTACAACTCTTGTCATACTCCTGTTTAATCTGATCTAATAAATCATTTGCAAACGCGATTAAATCTATTGATCTGTCTTTTAATAAGATGATAGACTGCTGCGGAGTAAGATTTAAATAAAGGAAAGCTTCGCTGTCGCAAATTTCTTTCATTTTTTTGCCAGAATTCGCTCTTGCAGATCAACACCATTTTTTCCAAAAAAATCATCATCTGCCTCAAGCATCAGAATACGGCAGAAGCAGTCAACATCTGATCTTGTCAAAACACCGCTGCTTTTCTCAAGAACTTCTGCTACATTCACTCCATTTACAATCTGGTATAGTGCATGCTCACGCATCTGCTGCATACTCTTTTTTTTCATATTTTTTTCAGCGCGTTCTGCTTCAAGCTCCTGAATGACCCGCGTAATAGTCTCTTTAAATTCACTTGGATCAACTGGCTTTAAAATGTAATCAGAAACACCTAGGCGCACTGCTTTTCTGGCATAGTCAAACTCACTGCAGCCTGAAAAGATTACGCATTTCATATCCTCGTTTCTGTCGTCTTTTTTACATTCCTCTATTAGCTGAATGCCGTCCATAAATGGCATTTTTACATCTGTAAGCAAAACATCTGACGTATGCTCATTTAAATACTCAAGCGCATCTCGTCCATTTGCAGCCTCAGCAATCTCACATGGCAGCTGCATATGGCGCAGCAGCATTTTAATGCCATTTCGTTCAATTCGCTCATCATCTACCACCAATATCTGATACATATTTCCCGATCCTTTCTATATGCAACTTAATGCAACTTATCTGTCTTCCATTTTACCCTAACAGACGATGAAAATCAACGAAAAAAAGTGGCAGCGTGTTTATGCTGCCACCTTTTTAATATTTATCATAACTTCCAGATTTCTTCGTTATATTGTGCTATAGTGCGGTCTGATGAGAAAAATCCTGCCTTTGCGATGTTGATGAGCATCTTCTTTGCCCATTTCTTTCTATCTGCGTAGTCATTAAGCACCTGCTCTTTGCGTGCTATATACTCTTTTAAGTCAAGGAGGGTCATAAACCAGTCTTTATTTATCAGTTCTTTATGAAGCTGTGTTAAGGTTTCTTCGTCTCCTGCTGCAAGCATTGGCTCGCTGATAAGGAAGTCGACTGCTGTATGGATATCTTCGTCTTTTGTATAATAATCTTTTGCACAATAATCTGCATTTTTATAATGTTCGATTACCTGCTCGCTGCTCTCTCCGAAGAAATAAATATTATCTTCTCCTACAAGCTCTCCGATCTCTACGTTTGCGCCGTCTCTTGTTCCTAGTGTTATTGCACCGTTTAACATAAACTTCATGTTTCCTGTTCCTGATGCCTCTTTTGATGCTAAGGAGATCTGCTCGGAGATATCACATGCCGGTATAATTTTTGATGCCTTTGTTACGTTGTAGTTTTCTACCATCACTACGCGCAGATATGGGCTGACTTCTGGATCCTGCTCTGTGATCTGCTGTAAGCAAAGAATTGCATGAATGATATCCTTTGCGATTGTGTAGGCTGGTGCTGCTTTTGCACCAAAGATCAGCGTTACTGGTGTCTTAGGAAGCTTTCCACTCTTGATTTCAAGATATTTATGAATTGCCCAGAGTAAATTCATCTGCTGGCGCTTATACTCATGCAAACGCTTTACCTGAATGTCAAAAATAGAATTTTCATCAATGACAACACCCTGTGTATGCTTTAAATACTCAGCAAGCTGACGCTTTTTCTCCTTCTTGATCGCAAGAATGCTGTCTAATACACTGTCATCATTTTCGAATGAAAGCAGCTTCTCAAGCTCGCAGGCATCCTTCTTAAAACCACTTCCAATCTTATTTTCAATTTCCTCTGAAAGCTCCTCGTTGCATGAAAGCAGCCAGCGGCGGAAGGTGATTCCATTTGTCTTGTTGTTGAATTTCTCCGGATAAATTTTGTAAAAAGCATTAAGCTCGGAATTTTTCAAAATTTCAGTATGCAGGTAAGCAACACCGTTTACACTGTGACCATAGTGGATATCCATATGTGCCATATGAACGCGGTCATTCTCATCAATAATCGCTACCTTCGGATCTGAATATTTTGCCTTTGCACGCTTATCAAGCTCCTTGATGATCAAAACTAACTGCGGAACAACCTTCTCTAAATATGCAAGCGGCCACTTCTCAAGTGCCTCTGACAGAATTGTGTGGTTTGTGTATGCGCATACCTTTGTGACAAGCTCAACTGCCTCATCCATGGTGATGCCGCGCTCAAGAAGCAGACGAATCAATTCTGGAATAACCATTGACGGATGAGTATCATTGATCTGAATAGCTGCATACTCATCTAAGTCGGTCAGCTTACAGCCGCGTGCCGTACACTCATCTAAGATTAAGTGCGCTGCATTGCTTACCATAAAATACTGCTGATAGATACGAAGTAAGTTTCCAGCCTCATCGCTGTCATCCGGATATAAGAACAGTGTCAGATTCTTTGCGATATCTGTCTTGTCAAAGCTTATAGTACCGTCCTTAATAAGACTCTCATCTACAGTATCAACATCAAACAGATGAAGCTTATTTGTGCGTCCCTCATAACCTGTCACCTCAATGTCATACATGCGTGAGGTCACTGTCAGATCACCAAATGAAACAGGATAGCTTACATTAGTTTTGATCAGCCAGCTGTCTTTTTCAATCCACGGATTTGGTGTTTCCTTCTGGAAATTGTGATCAAACACCTGCTTGAACAGACCCATATGATAATTCAAGCCTACACCATCACCGTGCAGATTTAGTGTTGCCATGGAATCCAAAAAACATGCTGCCAGACGGCCAAGTCCACCGTTTCCAAGAGATGGTTCCGGCTCGATCTCTTCGATCTCACCAATATCCTTTCCTGCTGCTTCAAGCTCTTCCTTTACAGTCTTGTAAAGACCAAGATTGATAAGGTTGTTTGATAACAGCTTTCCAATCAAAAACTCTGCTGAAATGTAGTATACCTTCTTCTTTCCAGCTTCACTTTCCTTCTTTGCTGCCAGATCCTTTGTCATATCAAGCAGTGCGTAATAAATTTCCTCATTGGTGCAGCCAGATAACGGCTTATTATATTTCTTTTCACAAATTTCATTTACCATCATTATTATTAAAACTCCTTTCATGAGTTGATGTATGCAGTTTACTGCTTTTTTTATCATTTTTCTTGCATTATGCCGCCTTTTTATGGTACTATCCTATCATGATGATACTAGAGTCCCAAGCTCCAACCACCGATCGTGCTTGCACGATGAGGGGGTTGAGTTTGGGACCCGCAAAAACATGAGGAGAGAGCCACGATGCAGATACCTGAATACGAAAATTATCATGAGACAAAATCACACAGCACACCTGATTTTCCTTACAATGCGTATATTTGTTCTATTCCGCTTGATTTTGAGAAGGTGCCGCTTCACTGGCACGATGAGGTGGAAATCATCTATATTAAAAAGGGGCGTGGGCGCGTCACATTAGATTTTACCTCCCTTTATGTAGAGGCAGGTGATATTATTATTGTCAGTCCTGGTCAGCTTCATGCAATCGGCCCGGCTGAACATTCTATGGAATATGAAAATATTATTTTTTCACTTGATCTTCTTTGTACTGGAAGCATGGATGCTCTAAGCAGTGAATTTTTTGAACCTTTTTTGGCTGGTACCATTGGCTTTGAGCATCTTGTCTGCTGTGATGATGAACATTACCCTGCTCTCTCTTCATGCCTAAATCGAATTGACAGTATCAGCAGCAGTTTTCCAAAAGGCTACCGCCTTGCAATTAAGGGGGCTCTTTTTACCTTCTTCTACACCATATTCACAAATTCCACCGATATTCCTGCTCCCAAAAACGACCCTCACATTGAACGACTAAAAAGTGTCCTAAAATATATTGAAACACACTACATGAGTACAATCTCCATTGATGAGATTTCTGCTGTTTCTGGTTTTTCTGCTTCTCATTTTATGCGTTTTTTCAAATCTGCAATGGGTACCTCTTTTACTTCATATCTTTCCTCATACCGCCTGTCAATGGCGGCGCGTCTTCTCTTACTGACAAATAACTCTATTTTAGATATTGCCCTCTCCTGCGGTTATGAGAATCTTTCTTATTTTAACCGTTCATTTAAAAAACGATACAAAAAGACCCCCAGCGAATACCGCCGAGGGTCTGATGAAACTTAACGATTTACTCGTTTTATCTCTTATTTATATTTGTTCTTTGTGTTTAGATCTATACACTCACTCGCTTATCTTATTTCCAGTGTATAGCTGATAATATTTGCCCTTTTGTGCAATAAGATCATCATGAGTTCCACGCTCAATGATACGTCCCTGCTCTAAGACCATGATGCAATCACTGTTCTTAACGGTAGACAGACGGTGCGCGATAACAAATGTTGTTCTTCCGTGCATCAGCTTATCCATACCATCCTGAACAATTTTCTCAGTTCTTGTATCAATGGAGCTTGTTGCCTCGTCAAGAATTAGTACAGGCGGATCGGCAACAGCTGCACGGGCAATGGCAAGAAGCTGTCTTTCACCCTGACTTAAGTTAGCACCATCTCCTGTAAGCATTGTGTCGTAGCCCTGCGGCAGTCTGCGGATAAAGCCATCTGCATTAGCAAGCTTGGCTGCTGCATGTACCTCTTCTTCTGTCGCATCAAGTTTTCCATAACGGATATTTTCCATAACAGTTCCAGTAAACAGATGCGTATCCTGAAGAACAATTCCAAGTGAATGACGAAGATCATCCTTTTTGATCTTTCCGATATTTATGCCGTCGTAACGGATCTTTCCGCTTTGAATATCGTAGAAACGGTTGATCAAATTGGTGATTGTCGTCTTTCCTGCACCTGTTGAACCTACAAATGCAATCTTTTGTCCCGGCTGCGCATATAAGCTTACATCATGAAGTACCATCTTATCATCGTTGTAACCAAAATCTACATGCTCAAATACAACATCGCCTTTAAGCTGTCTATAATCTGTCGTACCCTCTGCCTTGTGATAATGCTTCCAAGCCCATGTGCCCGTTCTCTTATTTGATTCAGTGATTGTGCCATCTGCATTTACAACAGCATCTGTAAGAGTAACATATCCATCATCTACCTCTGGCTTTTCATCAAGCAGACGGAAGATTCTATCACCGCCGGCAAGTGCCATAACGATACTGTTTAACTGATTGCTGATCTGGTTGATTGGCTGCTGGAAGCTCTTATTTAATGTCAAAAAGCTTGCCAGACTTCCCAAAGTAAAGCCACCGATTCCATTGATCGCAACAAGACCACCAACGATTGCAACAACAACGTAGCTTAAGTTTCCAAGCTGTACATTGATTGGTCCTAAGATATTAGCATAACGGTTTGCATTATAGGCACTCGCATACAGATCGTTGTTTAACTGGTCAAAGCGCTCAATACTCTCATCTTCGTGACAGAATACCTTGACAACCTTCTGACCATCCATCATCTCCTCGATAAAGCCGTTTAAGGCACCGATATTTTTTTGCTGTGATACGAAAAACTTTCCGCTCTTAGAAGCAGCTGTCTTACTTGCCCATATAACAAGCATAACCATAACAATAGAAACAAGTGTAAGCGGCACACTTAAGATGATCATGTAAATCAGTACATTTACAATACTGATTAAGCTGTTGATAAACTGCGGAATACTCTGGCTGACCATCTGGCGCAGCGTATCAACATCATTTGTGTACATTGACATGATATCGCCATGCTTATGTGTGTCAAAATATTTAATTGGAAGGGATTCCATATGTTTAAACATATCATTACGGATGTTTCTCATCGTTCCCTGAGTAACATACACCATGATCTTAGTATTGCCAAAAGTAGCTGCAATACCAATTGCATATAAAATACCCATCTTGATAATTGCCTGCAGAAGCTCTGAATAATCTGGGTTAGCCTGACCTAAAAGAGGTGTAATATAACCGTCAATCAAAGTCTTCATAAACATAGTTCCCTGTACATTTGCATATACGCTGACAACAATACAGATAAGTACAAGCAGACAATGAACTGGATAACGCTTCAGCACGTAGGACATGATGCGTTTAAATACCTTTACTGGATTTTCGACCTTCTGCTTTGGTCCGAAATCACGTCTTGGTCCTGGTCCTGGCATTACTGATCACCGCCTTTCTCATCAAAATCACCGCTTCCGCCTGTCTGAGACTCATATACCTCACGGTAAATCTCATTTTTAGCAAGAAGCTCTTCATGTGTTCCAATTCCGTTAATCTTACCATCATCCATCACGATGATACGGTCTGCATTCTGCACACTTGAGATACGCTGTGCAATTATGATCTTTGTCGTATCCGGAATTTCCGTTGCAAATGCCTGACGGATCTTTGCATCAGTTGCCGTATCAACTGCACTTGTGGAGTCATCAAGAATCAGAATCTTTGGCTTTTTAAGAAGTGCTCTTGCAATACAAAGACGCTGCTTTTGTCCGCCTGATACGTTATTTCCGCCCTGCTCAATGTAAGTATTGTAACGCTCTGGGAAACGCTCAATAAATTCATCGGCACAGGCAAGCTTACAGGCACGGATACACTCCTCATCAGAAGCTGTTTTATCACCCCAGCGAAGATTTTCAAAAATGGTTCCTGAAAACAGGACATTTTTCTGAAGAACAACGCTGACCTGATTACGAAGTGCTTCCATATCATATTTTCGCACATCCAGACCGCCAACCTTTACAGAACCTTCCTGCACATCATAAAGGCGGCTGATCAAATTAACAAGACTTGACTTTGCACTTCCCGTTCCGCCGATCAAACCAATTGTCTCACCTGAACGGATAGATAAATTGATATCAGACAAAATCGGCTTTTCGCTTCCTGCATTATATCGGAATGTAACATGATCAAACTCGATGCTGCCATCCTTTACATCTGCAACTGGCTGATCTGGGTTCTTTAAATCCGGCTTTTCGTTTAATACTTCGCAGATACGCTCTGCACTTGCAATACTCATTGTAAGCATAACGAAAACCATAGACAGCATCATTAAGCTCATTAAAATACTCATGCAATAATTTAATAAACTCATCAACTCTCCAGTTGTCAGTGCAACACCGCCTGTTCCGATGATCATTTTTGCGCCAATCCAGCTGATTGCCAGAATACAGCCATATACAGCAAAATTCATAACCGGGGAATTTAATGCAACAACGCCCTCTGCCTTAACAAATATCTTGTAAATATTTTCGCTTGCCTTTACAAACTTATTCTTTTCATAATCCTCACGCACATAAGCCTTTACAACACGAATAGCAGAAACATTCTCCTGAACACTCGCATTTAACGCATCATACTTCGGAAATGCAGCTGTAAAATATTTTCTTGCTCTGTTGACAATAAAAAACAAAGCAATGCCAAGAACAATGATAACGCCTAAGAAAATTGTAGAAATTCTTGCATTTGTAATAAATGCCATTGCAAGTGCACAAATCAGACTGGCCGGTGCTCTCATACACATACGAAGTATCATCTGATATGCATTCTGAATATTAGTTACATCCGTGGTCAGTCTTGTTACGAGACTGGCAGTTGAAAATTTATCAATGTTGGAAAATGAAAAGGTCTGAATATTATCATACATTCCTTTTCTAAGATTACGGGCAAATCCTGCTGATGCTTTTGCACCATACACACCGCCCATGATTCCGGCAAATAAGCCGATTGCTGCGATCACAAGCATGCCTGCACCAACCACACAGATATGCTTCATATCGCCCTTATTGACACCGTCATCAATAATGGAAGCCATCAGATAGGGAATCATCATCTCCATCAAAACTTCCAGAATCATGTAGCACGGTGTCGCAATTGATGCACGCTTAAATTCTTTTACATATGCACCTAGTGTTTTTATCATGGCTACTCTCCTCCTGTTATTTTCTCTACATTTTTACAGATCTTTTCCAATACCTCAAAGCAGATCCTTCTCTCTTCATCTGTAATACCAGCCTCCATCGCATCATGTGCTGAGTCGATTACTGCAATCGTATCAAGGTGAACCTTTTTCCCTAACTCTGTCAGTTCTAACCGCTTAAGCCTTGCATCATGCTCATCGGTAGTCCTTGTCAGATACCCCTTTTTCTCCATCAGCTGCAGGATGTTTGTCACCGTTGAACGGGCAATACCAAAATTTGATTCGATATCCTTTTGGTAGACTGGTTGCTGTGCGTGATACAAAAAGCCCAGAATCCACCCATGCATGTTAGTGATTTCATCAAAACCAGCTGCCGCGAGGCTTGTGTGAATGCCTCTCTCCACGATATGATTGACCCTCTTTAGGCTAAAGCATATCGACTTTTCCTTTTCCATACAGCCTTCCTTTCCCGGAACGCAAAATAGTTCGATTCCGAATTGTTCGATACAGAATTATTATAATACCTGATTTTATTTTGTCAATGACTTTTTTTCGCAAAATGAATCGGCGAAGTTATGTTGAACTTTTTTCATATTTATGGTATTCTTATAGGTAATTGACTTAGATATATTTTACACAGGAGGTTTGCTTATGCAAATACATGAATCTGCCGAAAACTATCTTGAAACAATCCTTATGCTCAGCAAAAAGCTGCCAGTTGTGCGCTCTGTCGATATCGCAAATGAATTGGATTTTAAAAAATCAAGTGTCAGCATCGCAATGAAAAATTTACGAGAGGGCGGAAAGATTACCGTAACTCAAGCCGGTTATATTTATCTTACTGACAGCGGCCGTGCGATTGCCGAAATGATCTATGAGCGCCATGAGTGGCTGACAAATTGGCTTATTAGCCTTGGCGTTGACAGCAGCATTGCTGCTGAGGACGCATGCAAAATGGAGCATGTAATCAGTAAGGAGAGTTTTGAAGCACTGAAAAACCATTTTGGTCAGTTTTGATTATGAAAACACGAATAATTCATACTGACAGGATAAAACAATTTCTTCACGCTTTTCTATTTTGCTTTTTTATTTTCATCACTGCTTGTATGATGAGCGGCTGCGCAAAGTGCCCGCCAATCACATTCTCTTCTGTATTAGATATTCAGGCTGACGAATCAGGTACACGCACGATGTCTGTTACAGCCAATAAAAGGACACTGCAGAAGCTTTTCCACAACAGCAATTTTTCTTTTCAAAGCTTTATCACGGCTAACTGCCCTAAGGGACTTGAATGGAATTATGTGGACACTGCTTCTGCCTATGAGTTGACTTTTGTTCTTTCGTTTAATTCGCTAGATGAATATCAGGAAAAAATTGATGCGCTTACAGGCATTGAACAATTTTCTTCAATTTCACGACCGCAAGTCGGTGTGAAAACTGGCTTTACCTTATCTGAGCCAGATGATGTGATGGCTGTTTTTGCCTGGTTTACTGATGCTCTTAAGGAGCGCACAGGACTTAGTGACTCGAAGCTTTTAGCCTACCTGTCTCAGCAGGAAAATGAACTTATCTATAACGGCCGAAGCTATAAAAGTCAGAATAATGCACTAGTCTGCAACGCAGAAACAATTCTTGATGCCAAGCGAATTGATATTTTAACATCACTTTCTCTTGACAAATGGAACCGTACTATTTATATCATCTTTCCTGATGAACTGCGCGACAATGCTTCTAATGTAAAAAGCTATCTGGACGATATCGTCCCAGATGGAATTGAAGCTGTCTGGAATAATGATACCACATGGCAGCTGACATTCAGCGCTGAAAGCTTTAAAGAATTGTGTGTAAAGACAAGCCAGCTATTTCAGTCATCAAGCAAATCACTTGCGTCTGAATCGATCATTGCTGAAAATTCTATGAAAATTGTGCACTCTTATGAAGAGCCTTTTCAGTTTTCCTTCTTTGTTCCCGATTCAGGAACAGCAAGGGCACGCTATTTCTACAGCACCGACACAAATGCAGCGCTTGCTGTATATGACAATGATCATACGCTTCAAAAGCTTCCGCTTGCACGCGATGGTTATGATGGCTATGTCTGTCTGTTTGATGATCTTGTGGAAGGTGGATGCACCTACAACTATGATGCCATCTTCCAGTATCAGCCGCAGCAGATCACAGTCTCCACGCAGGTAAAATCTATTCAGCTTCTTACGCGCACAATTACTCTGTCACTCGGCGAGGTACCTAAGCTTCACCAACAGCTTATCACAGATACCGCCGCGCGCTATACTCAAAATTTTGGGACCGTTACCGCCAAAACTGATGATGAAAATCACCTGACTTTATTTTTTACACAGACTGGTACACCATCCTATCTCGCAAAGGGATTTGAAGCTTTCTTTGACGGAAAGGAAACACTTGACTACTGCTCTCAGACTATGGCGCTGTTTCAGCCCAAGCATACATATCGCTTCACAGAAAACATGGACTTTTCCAATTTTCTTGTGCAGCCAGATGCAACATTAATTACTGTGATGGTGCAGCTTCCAAACGGTACTTCCATAATATCTGATTCTCTTGAAAGCAGTCTTACAACAGAAAACAATATCTTAGATAATGTTTACTCTGCCAAGACAACAGATAATGTTCTGTCACTTACCATGACGCTGTCTCAGCCAAATGCTGTCTATTATCTTTGTCTGCTTTCACTTATTATCATTGTAAGTGCGATTCTTTTTTCCATATACAAATGGCTCAGCCACCGCTAAACGCGGTGCTGAGCCTTTCATTTTGTCTGTATTAATCAGATTTATTTTGCTGCTGCCAGTGCATCCATTCCCAGCTTTGCACATCCAAGGATTCCCTGATTGTCATTCAGGCTTGGAAGCACAATGTAGTTTTCGATATCGGAAAGCTCCTCTGTGTCAATGTACTTGTTGACCATGCGAAGTGTTTCCTTACGAATCAGATCCACCACATGAGTCTGATGCATAACACCGCCGCCGAGTACAATACGCTCTGGTGACAGAAGCATGATCATGTCTACAAGACCCTGTGCCACATAGTAAGCCTCTAACTCCCAAACTTCCTTCTTGTCAGACAGCTCATATGCCTTCTTGCCCCAGCGCTCTTCGATTGCCGGACCGCTCGCCATACCCTCTAAGCATCTTCCATGATATGGGCATTTACCCTTATATGTATCATTTGGATGAGGTGCTACTAAAATATGACCGCCTTCCGGATGCTGCATACCGTGAAGCATCTTTCCATCTACAATAACTCCTGCTCCAATTCCTGTTCCAACTGTGATATAGATGCTGTTCTTTAAGCCCTTTGTGATGCCCCATGTTGCCTCACCAAGCGCTGCTGCATTTACATCTGTATCAAATCCAACAGGAATCTGCAGTGCCTTCTTAAACTCATCAAGTACCGGATACCACTTCCATGCAAGCTTTGGTGTATTGCCGACACAGCCATACTTTGGAGACTGCTCGTTTAAGATAACCGGACCAAAGAATCCGATTCCAAGTGCTTCAACCTGCTGCTCCTTGAAATATGCAATCATCTTCGGCATTGTAATTTCTGGTGTCTCTGTTGGAATGGATACACGATCCAAAACTTCTCCATTTTCATTGCAGACAGCAAGAACCATCTTTGTGCCGCCGCCCTCTAATGCGCCAATTCTCATTTCTATTCTCCTCTATTTCCCCTGTCTTCTATTTTATTTTTGGGTGATCTTTCCTGTTTTATTTTGATTTTAATTGATTACTTCTTATTTTTCTGTGACGTAAGAATAAATCATCATCAAATTTTTGCCCTCTGCCTTCATCTTTCCATATTCTGCCGGAACGATAAGGTGAGTGCCCTTCTTTACTGGAGTGCCGTCAAAACTTCCCTCTCCATCCAGAACACTGATATCTACAAATGGCTGATTCCAATCAAACTCTGCTGTTCCATTTACAGTTGCCTTGCATACAGTATAGCACGGGCAGCTTACAAGCTTCTCGGCCTCTGCACCTTCAACGTCAAGCTTTTCATGCTCTGCCACTGCCGGTTCAAATGGTGCCTTAATAACGTCAATACTCTGCTGTACATGAAGTGCTCTCGGCTTTCCATCCTGCAGACGATCATAGTCATATACACGATATGTAATATCACTGTTTTGCTGAGTCTCAAGAATCAAAGTTCCACCCTTAATTGCATGAACACAGCCTGGATTGATCTGGAAGAAATCACCCTTCTTTACAGGAATCTCGCGGATAAATTCTTTCCAGCGCTTGCCGCGGATCATCTCTTCTACTTCCTCGTGATTCTTTGCATTGTGACCGATCACGATAGTGCCGCCTTCCTTTGCATCAAGAATGTACCAACACTCCATCTTGCCAAGAGAGCCATTCTCGTGCTCTGCTGCGTATGCATCATCTGGATGAACCTGAATGCTAAGATCTGCCTTTGCATCAATAATCTTAATCAAAAGCGGAAAGCGGTCTCCCTGTACATTGCCAAATAATTCTCTGTGATTTTCCCACAGCCAGCTTAATGTCTTTCCCTTATACTCGGTATTCTTAAGTGTACAGTCTCCGTGCGGATGAGCACTGATTGCCCAGCACTCTCCTGTATTATCTCCCGGAATGTCATAACCAAAATCATCTTTTAAACGGCTTCCGCCCCAAATCATCTGCTTAAACACCGGCTCAAGTAATAAAAGTTCCATAATACTTCCTCCTTATGATGCGATACAAACAGCACTTGCAGATGCTGTTTCTTCTGTGTAAAGTATATCGAATTTGGGCAGAAGTTACAAGTGATATTTTCGGTAGGTCTGGGAAAAGCCAATACACACATTACAAGCCAATATTTACAGCATGCCCGAAGGTGAATGGATTTCACGAGCCGGACACTTGGAGCAGGTCTTTCAAAGTAATGTATAATAAGAAAGAACATAAAAGGAACCTGCGGAGTTTGGTCCGGCGACGAAACCATTGCACATGAGAGCATTCGTAACCTGACTCCGTGAACCGTAACTTCTCCCCTTGACCACACGTGCAAAACAGAGTATAGTTAGGAGCAGCATATTATGAAGGGAATTAAAGACATGGCTAAGCTTGTATTTAACTATGGAGCAATGGGCTCCTCTAAAACCGCTAATGCACTTATGGTTGCATATAATTACGAAGAACGAGGGCAGCACGCTCTGATTTTAAAACCGGCTACTGACACTAGAGATGGCATTCACACCGTTTCTTCAAGAATTGGTCTTTCAAACACATGCCGTCTGATTGACGAATTTCTGGATGAGTTTACGAAAAATCCAGACTGTGTATTAAATTACAATGCGATTATCGTTGATGAAGCACAGTTTGCTTCTCCAGAGCAAATTGATTTATTTTCTGATATCGTAGATACTTGGCAGATTCCTGTCTTATGCTACGGACTAAGAGCTGATTTTCAGAATAAATTTTTCCCCGGCAGCCGCCGCTTGATGGAAATTGCTGATGAAATCAAGGAAATCAAAACGATCTGCTGGTGCGGCAAAAAAGCAACCTGCAATGCCCGCTACGATGATCACGGTATTATAAAAGAAGGCGCCCAGGTGGTTCTTGGCGCCAATGATAAGTATATTGCTCTGTGCAGAAAGCACTTTAAGGAGGGAAATTTAGGAAAATGATCTACCATCAGGCAAAGGATCCAGATTCGTATCAAACCATTTTTTACAAACAGATTGGTCTAAAGCGCCGGTCTGCTTCTTTGCCTGAAAATGATTGGGCAAACGATCAAATTGGCTCTATCTATACCTATGGTCGCATGGACTCCATTCAGTTTGGAATCGGTGATTACACCATCCCAGAGGATTTTCTTGTTGAATTTCAATATAATACCGAATATCTTCATGCTGGTATTATTTACGAGGGCATCACCTACTCTCTCGTTGAAAATCGTATGGAACAGTCTGCTATTCCATCGCCATTTCTTGCGATTGAGCAGGCAAGAGGTGGTATCAACTGTTGGAAAAAGGGACAGCATTTTAAAGGAGTGGAAATTTCAATTGAGACCAACTATTTGAAACATAAAATTTTGCCATATTTAGGTGCTTCTGAGGATTCTCTTGACTTTTTGATCAAAAATGTCCGCCACATTCATCTCCCAAAGGAACTGACTGACCTGATTTTACAGGTGCAAAGCTTGCTCGAATCACGTTCCATGACACCAGCGCTTTTGCTTGCTCTTAGCACTTCCTTTACTGCCCTTTTGATTCGTCAAGCCAACCGCCAATTTTTCTTTTCAGGTGCCGATTTGATGTCTGAGCGCATTTTCGTTGGAAACAGACCCATTCGAATTCGCCCTGATGAATATAAAAAAATCATTGCCGCCCATGATCTGCTTCGTGATCATTCCGATTCCTTTGTCACTATCTATGCGCTCAGTCAGACACTTGGCATCGGAGAACAAAAGCTAAAGGCAGGATTTCAAGAGCTTTATCAGCAGACGATCTGGGACTATTCCAATCAGATTCGCATGACAAAAGCAGCTTCATTGTTAAAAAATACTGACAAGACAGTGGACGAGATAGCAAGGCTGACTGGCTATCAAAGTCCGGCTGCCTTTCGCACTATGTTTAAAAAATGGAGCCAAACTACCCCTCGGAAGTTTCGCTCCTATTTTTCAGGCACAGATTGATTCTGTCTTGATGGATGCTTCAATCTGCTCTTTTTCTGTTTTCTCTTCAACTGTATCTTTCTTCGCTGAAGTATTTTCTTGTCTATGATGACGACCTTCCGGCACAATAAGTGGTGTGCCTGATACCGGATCTTCAATAATCTGGCAATCCAAACCATAAATTTCTTTCATCAGCTCTCTTGAAATAACCTTTGATGGTTCCCCCTGTGCGATAAGTTTTCCTTTGCTCATGGCAAAAATATGATCAGCATAACGTGCAGACAAATTAATGTCATGAAGAACCATCAAAATTGTCGTGCCTCGTTTCTTATTCAATTCCATCAAAAGATCTAATATTTCAACCTGATAAGCAATATCAAGATATGTGGTTGGTTCATCAAGCAGCAAAATATCAGTCTGCTGCGCGAGTGCAAGTGCAATCCACACACGCTGACGCTGTCCGCCGGAAAGTTCATCTACACAAGCGTCTGCAAGCTCAGTAATGCCCATCATCTCAAGTGCCTCTTCTACAGCTGCAAAATCTTCTTTTTGCAGACCGCCCAAAAGCTTTCGATATGGAAAGCGTCCTCTTGCGACAAGATCAGTCACTTTAATCCCTTCCGGCACAACAGGTGACTGCGGAAGAAGTCCTAGCGTCTGCGCCATCTGCTTTGACGGCATTGAAAAAATGCTTTTTCCATCCAAAAGAATGCTTCCCTGCTCTGGCTTTAGCAGTTTTGCAAATGTCTTTAACAGAGTTGATTTACCACATCCATTTGCGCCAAGAATTACGCTAATTTTATTTTGTGGAATCGTAATATTGACATCTGAAACAATTGTCTTTCCGTCATAGCCTGCTGATAAATTCTGCGCTGACAATTCGATTTTGTTGTTTTTCATAAGTGTCTACCTCTTCTTATTCATTCAGCTCTAACCAGATGCGATTCTGTCCTCAATTGATCCCTACACGCTTTCACTCTTCTTATTCATTCGAAGAAGTAAAAAGATCAAATACGGTGCACCCAAAATTCCTGTTACAACACCAACCGGATAGCGTGATGGAAGTGCAAACTGACCGATTAAATCCGATGCCAACACCAAAACACTTCCGACAAGTGCAGACGAAAGCATATTGGTTCTTCCGCCACCGCACAGACGTGATGCAATCGGTCCTGTCAAAAAGGCAACCGATGCGATTGGTCCTGTCACTGAGGTTGCAAACGCAACCAATAGAAGGGATAGTAAAATCAGTATAAGACGAATCCTTTTTGACTTTACACCGAGCGTAATTGCGTGGCTTTCTCCCATCTGAAGCATTGTTAATTGCCGATTCAACAGAAGGATTCCACAGCCTGCCGCGCCGACAACAATTGCAAGCGGCAAAACTTCAGAAAGCTTCACTCCATTTAAACTTCCAGAAAGCCAGCGAAGTGCATTCGCCACATCATACTCGGATGCCTTTAATAAGAGCCATGAAATAATCGCATTTAAAAATGCCTGCATACCAATTCCAGTTAAGATCAGCCTCGCGTTGGAAAATCCGCCTCCCTGAGACAAAACATAAATCAGACAGGATACCAAAAGACCTGATATCACTGCAAGAAGTGATACAATACCAGTTGGCAGTTTTAACACAAGAATGCCAAACACGGCAGCAACACTTGCTCCTGAAGTCACACCGATAATATCCGGGCTTGCCAATGGATTTCCAAGAAGCTGTTGGAATGTATTTCCAGCCATACCAAATGCAAAGCCTGCCAAAATTGCAGTGAGCATTCTTGGAAGGCGAAGTGTCTTTACCGTGAAGACTGCACTGCCCTCCACTTCTTTTAAGGCATCCCATACCTCACTTGGCGTATAAATTGTATTTCCGTAAAGCATCATAACTGCTGCTAGCACGAGCGCGATTGCCAAAAGCACAAGCGAAACCACGATGCTTTTTCTCTGTCGTCTGTGATATCCTGCCTCTACATTAGAGATTCCATCAAAAGACACATTTTTAGATGTTCGCAATGTCGTTTCTTTCACAGTGACTTTACCTTTGCCTTTCTGATGATGAGAATAAATACCGGTGCACCGATCAGTGCTGTGACAATACCTGATTCCAATTCGCCAGGACTTCCCAAAATTCGTCCCATTGTATCTGCAAATAGAAGTAAGGCTGCGCCACCAACTGCAGACAGCGGAAGAATCTTTTTCATATCTGGACCAATTACCAGACGAAACAGATGCGGAACCATCAGACCCACAAAGCTGATCGGTCCGGCAAGTGCTGTCGTTGATGCACACAAAAGTACGCCTGCAAGAGAAGCAAATGCTCTTGTAAGCGGCACGTTCAAGCCAAGTCCAGTTGCCGCCTCATCCCCAAGTGCTAATGTGTTTAGCGGAGCTGCCATGCAAATGCTGACGACAAATCCAATCACAAAATATGGAGCAAGCAAGCGGATATCTGTCCAACTTGCTCCGCCAATATTTCCTGTCTGCCAAAAGCGAAACTGATCCATTACCTGATTATTTGGAAGCATGACTGTGTTGACAAGAGATTGGAGTGCCGTTCCTGCTGCCGCTCCGGCAAGTGCAAGCTTAATCGGTGTGGCGCCATTTCCGCCGATGGAAGCCAATCCATAAACTAAAACTGCCGTTAAAGCTGCGCCGGCAAAAGCCAGCCAGATATACTGATTTCCATTGCTTATGTGAAAGAAAGCAATTCCGCATACAACAAAAAGGGAAGCCCCCGTATTGACTCCTAAAATACTTGGATCCGCAATCGGATTTCTTGTCACTGCCTGCATCAGTGCGCCTGATACGCTAAGCGATGCTCCTGCTAAAATGCCAAACACAGTTCTTGGGATTCTCGCCTGCACAACATTGTTTTCAAATGTCTCCTCGCCCAAATGAAAAAGACTTCGAATAACAGTGGGAAAGCCCACGGATTTTGATCCGCAGGCTATCGATGCCAGTACACAAAACAGCAAAAGCATGATAGAAGCAGCTGCTGTTAATAGGAACCGTCTGTCTCTCATTTGATATTCTCCGCTGCATCAGAAAGTAACTGAAGATACTCGTCAATCTCATACGGGATCGAAAGAATGGACGGAGTGGAAGCGCCTGCAAGTGCAGAGGTACTGTCAACCAATGCAACTGCACCGTTTTTGATTGCCGGAATCTGACTCATTAACTTATCCTCCTGTAAAGACTTCAACAGATCCTCATCTCCGTAAACAACCATAAGCTGAATATCATCAAGCTGATCCGCATTCTCACGACTCACTGTGATATTAAAATCATCCGTCTCGCCAGCAAGCTTCTGTACACTCTCTGGAAGTGTAAGACCAAGATCTAACAGATATGCTGCTCTCGGATCGGTCGGAAGATATACATAAAATGTGCTGAAATCATCTGCACTGATCCAACAAAATGCAGTTGGAATTCCTTCAAGCTGTGGATACTCTTCCAGCTTTTCTGCAATTAAATCCTCCACTTCCTTTACCTTCTTCTCGCCTTCCGGCTTCATGCCCATACCCTCGGCATTCTCGATAGTCTGCTCTCTCCAGCTTGTCTGCCAAGCCTTCTCCTTGTATGGAATAACAGGTGCGATCTGGCTTAAGGTATCATAGTCTTCCTGAGTCATACCAGAATATGCTGCCAAAATGACATCTGGATTGCAATCGCTGATCTGCTCGAAATCAAGTCCGTCTACATCATCAAAAACAACTGGCTTTTCTACGCCAAGATCTGCAAATGCTTCATCTGTCCATGGATGCAAATTGTTATCTGTTACCATTCCGTAGTTTGCTGCTGAAACACCAACTGGTGCAACGCCAAGTGCAAGTGGAGTATCCTGATTTTCCCAACCGATTGTTGCAATACGCTCTGGTTTGCTCTCAATTACAGTCTCACCAAATGCATGCTCAATGGTAATTGGGTAGGTGACCTCCTCACTAGTCTCCTCCTCGGATTCTGCCTCCTCGCTGCTTGCAGCCTCAGTCGTTTTCTCTGCGCTCTTTGCGTAAGAAACGCCTGCTTGCGCAAACAAACTCATACCGGAAACTGCTGTACAAAGTGTGCCAAGAAAAAGTGCTTTTTTGATTCTCATAATTTCCTCCATATGTCAAACTTTAATTAGTGTTTTCTAACTTTCGGTAGGAGTATATCACGAGATTAACATTACGTCAATTCAGGCACCGTAAATAAAAGTTTTTCACCTGATTCAGTCGTTTTTATTCGTAGTACTGTGCCTGCGCATTCCACATCTGGCGATACAGCCCTTCTTTACCGATCAGCATCTCGTGGTTTCCCTGCTGCACAATCCTGCCATCGCAAAATACAATTATATCCTTTGAGAATCGGCATGCAGACAAACGGTGCGATATAAACAGAGCTGTTTTATCCTGCACAATCCGATGAAAATCGCTGTAAATCTCGCTCTCGGCAATCGGGTCTAGTGCCGCTGTCGGCTCATCGAGAATAACAAATGGCGCATCCTTATAAATAGCGCGTGCCATCGCTGTTTTCTGTGCCTCGCCACCTGAGATTTCCATGCCAGTTTCAGAAAAATCTCTATTCAGCATAGTATTTAAACCGTCTGGCATCTTATTATATAGGCGCATCAGATCCACACGGCGAATGGCATCCATCGCACGCTCCTCATCTACCTTTTCTCCTGCCGCAATGTTCTCCCCAAATCTGAATGAAAAAATTTTAAAATCCTGAAAGACAACTGCAAACAGCTTGCGATACTGTGCCTCTTCGTACTCCCTGATATCCACTCCATTTAAGAGAATATGTCCTTTAGTTGGGTCATAAAGCCTGCATAAAAGCTTAATAAATGTAGTTTTTCCTGAGCCATTCAGCCCTACAAATGCCGTACTTTCTCTGGCACTTATCTTTACATTGACGTCGCGCAGCACATATTGTTCTGTCCCTGGATATCGAAAAGATACATCTACAAACTCAACTTCCGGATTTTCCATATCAGTCAAACTAACAGGGCGAGACGCCTTTTTCATCTTATTTTGCAGACCCATGTACTCAAGATACTCATCCATCTGCATTCTGTCATGATGCAGTCTGCTCCAGCCTGCAAACAAATCAGTCATTCCCTGAATGAACTGCTGCACAGCACCTGCATAACGCACGACATTTCCGATTGTAATCATCCCACCGTATGCACAGAACGCCACATACAGATAGATGATTCCGCCTACACACGAGGAAAGCATTCCCTGTAACCCAAAATGACACACATCATTCTTGGCATATTGAAGCGTCATGCGTCTCCAGTTTGCATTCATCTGATCACCGTAATGTTCCATCATCGGCTCCTGATGAAAAATTCGAATATCCTTTCCTGCCTTTTGGGACAATACAACTTCATTCATCATATAGCTGTTTAAACGATTCTCATCTTCATGCTCATTGTGGATTGCCAAACGGCGTTTGCCTTGCTCTAATACAGAACGACGATTCAGATACAACACAGCAAACAGTGCCGCTATTGCTATGATTCGAAACAGCGTTTCCTGTGTCCCAGCTGTCTTTGAAAACTGTTTTGCAAAAAATGGACCGATTGTAATAATTGCTGCCGCCATACGAACTGCCGATGTCAAAAGAATTTCAAGCTGTGTCAAAAAACGCTCAAACACATCCTTCTCACGCTTTCGGTACTCATCCTGGCGTGCCCGAAGAGTACGCACGCGCTCATCCCCGATCTGCTCATAATCCATCTGCATTGTTTTTGTCATGATGGGTTCTGTCATTCGATGCTGCATGCCCCACCACATAATATTTTTCTTTTTTGTGACAAGATGACGAAGAATTGCTGTGACAAAGCTCGCGCCTGTTCCTGCAAGAACAAGCAGTGCCATTTCCTGCATGGAACGTCCAGCATAGAGTGCATCTAGCAGCATTGATGAGAGAAAAATTGCAATAAATGGGAAAATGCCTTCCAGCAAGACACCAATCAGAATGATCTTCCATCCCGGATTGTATTCATTTAGAAGGTGGATCATTTGAATATACGTTACCGCATCCTCGCGAAACTGTGACTTTTTCATCTTCATGCACACGCCTCCTCTGCACCATCTTTGTTTACCCGATAATATTTTCCCTGTATCTCAAACAACTGCGCATAACGGCCATTTAAGCGAATCAGCTCATCATGTGTTCCCTGCTCAATGATCGTACCATCCTCTAACAGCAAAATACGGTCACAAAAACGCGTGCTTGCCAGTCGATGTGAAATAAATAATGATGTTCGTCCTTCCACCATCTCCATATATTTCTGATAAATCTGCTGCTCGGCTAATGGGTCGAGTGCTGCTGTCGGTTCATCTAAAAGAAGCATCGGTGCATTTTTATAGAGCGCACGTGCCATCCAAAGCTTCTGGTTTTCTCCTCCGGAAAGTGCGATTCCATCATCAAGAATACTAGCGCCAAGCGGTGTATCTTCTTTTTTAGGTAAGCTGCTAACTTTTTGCCATAGTCCGGAAAGCTTTAAACATTCGCGCACCCGCTCACGGTCAATGTTTGTTCCAACATCGGATGCCACATTCTGAGCAATAGTCATAGGCAGAAGCTTTACGTCCTGAAAGACAACGGCAAGCAATGAAAAATATTCCTCTTTACTATATTCTTCCTGTGGTCTTCCATTGATAAAAATCGTTCCCTGCGTTGGACGATACAGTCCACAAAGAAGCTTTACAAGCGTTGATTTACCAGCACCATTCAGACCGACAAGTGCGATTCGTTCACCTTGGCGCAGCGTGACATTGATATCCTTTATGGTAGGTTTTGTACTTCCCGGATAGGTGAAGCCTACGTGCTCCAGACGAATTTCAACTGCATCGCCTGCTAATTTATGCACTGCCTTGTCTTTTATTTCTGATTTTTCATTGATACTGTTGTCTTTTTTAGAAATAGTTCCACGAAAAGCTGATTTTTCCCATGAGTACAGAAACTGACGAAGACGCGAATAGTCAAAGCTTAGCCGTCCCAGTTTTTCTCTGCTGTCAAGAAGTGCGCTGCATGCCTCTTGACAGCTTGCTGCAATCGCTGTATACCAGACAAAATCTGAAACTGCCATATCGCCGTTTATAATTTTCCAAATAAAATAAAGATAAATTCCAAAATCACGTATAAAGCAAAAAACTGCATCGCAGATATTAACTGCAAAATAGCCGTTCTCCCAATGCTTCACGTAGCCGTCAGCTGTCTCCTGTTCTCTATGGAAAATGGCAGTCAGCCACCCAGCAAGATCATACATGCGAATGTCCTTGCCGCCAGCTAAATCACAGGCGCATTCCTCCACATATTTCATCTTTCGGCTTGCCTTATCTGCTTTGGGGCGAAGTTGTCTGTCATACGCTGCCGCACGCTCCTTTAAACCTAAAATCAATAGTGCAGGTACCCATACAAGAAGTACAGCCACAATGCTTTGTCTCATTAAAATCGCGCTGTATAAAACAAGTCCTGCTGCAGCAGTCAAAAAACGCTGCCAGATCATGGAGCCATCACGCAGGACGGAATTATTTCGATACAGCGAGTCAAATACTGCATGTGCATCGTCATTAAATTTTTTGCTTTCTAACACATCATAATCTACGTACAGTCTTTTCTTTAACATACGCAGATTAAAATCATCCTCAAATGGTCCCTGCATACGTTTTATGTAGGCATCGAGTGCACTTTTTATCATGTTTCCTGCTGCCAAAATAAGAATCAATATACCTACCTGCAGCACAAGCTGCTTTAATTCAATATGCTCCTCCAACCCACAAAGCACCTGCTTGGGAAGTCTCGCATTTAAAAGTGGAAACACCACGGCAATTATAGAGAGGGCAATCACCGCTGTCGCCATGCGCGGCTCACGCCTAAACTGCTCCTTCCAGTGCCATGCGGCATTAGAAGTGAATGTGTATGTGCCATTCGTTTTCATTTCAATTTTCTCTTTACTCATGTAACTCACCATCCATCCTTACGACTTCCTTTCCCTTTTCTAAGTCCCACAGCATTGCAAGTAAAATCATGCGCTTGAATGGTTTTAAATTCGTGAGGATATAGCAAAGATACTTCTGCGACTCTGACTGAAAAAGTTCATACTGCTCTTTTATAAATGTATCATTCGGATCATTTTCCTTCACTGTGTAACTATATACACGTATCATCCACATCACCAGTGCATACGCATTTTCCTGTTCTAGCTCTGGAAAATCGCGTTTCGCATCTTTATATCGCTTGATTACTGAATCCAGCTCATCTACTCTTTTTTGATGAGAATTTGTATTAACAATACTATCTTTACGAATATAATAATTATATTTACTTTCAGGCAAGTACACTAATTTTTCTATTTTTCTAATCAAATCATACATTACACTAATATCCTCGTATATTACTCCGATTGGAAAATATACACCCTGAAATAATTTTCTTTTATATAATTTATTCCACACATAGTTTTGAATTTTCCTATCAAACAGTAATTCTTTAACTGCTTGCTTCTGATTCATTACAATTAAGGATTTATCTTTTAGTTTGGCAATTTTTTCACCCATTTCTATTTCTCTATATGCTACCATGGATATATCAGCATCATATTGACATATCAAGTCATATAATAACTCAAAAAAATCCTTTTCTACTGTATCATCACTATCTACAAATCCAATATATTGTCCTGTCACCATATTTAAAGCAAAATTTCTTGCTGCAGCAGCTCCGCCATTTTCTTTATGTACCACCTTTACTCTATTGTCTTTTCGAGCGTAAAAATCACAAATATCGCCAGATTTATCAGTTGATCCATCATCCACAAGAATGATCTCCAAATTGGTATAGGTCTGACATAAAATACTTTCAATACACCTTGCAAGATACTTCTCAGTATTATATATCGGAACGATTACGCTAATTCGTTCACATATTACCTCATTTTTCCCTTCCATTAAATACCCCCTTTATAATATAACTTTACTAGTTCACCTACATACTTCTTAAAAACTTTAGTATCCACGACCTGTTCACAATATATCTGAGTATTTTGAATAATTGTATGAGCTAACCACATTTCAAATTCTCTTTTGCATTCACAATATCTTCCATCTTCAAGCAGAATTTTATATACATATATGAGTGCTATTGCTAATTCTTTTACTCTTTTTTGCTCATTAGATGTCATAATTGAATTGGGCCTTATTCTATATGAATATAAATCTTTATTTGCAAATATAACTTTTTCTGCCTTCAAAAATGTTTCAGCCGAATACCGTACCTCTTCAAAAATACAGTCTTCTACAAAAGAAACATCTTCCACTATATTTCTTTTATAAAGCTTCCCCCATGCTGGTCTTGTATTATACTTTCCAAGCATTTGAAATTTCAAGGCTTCCATTCCACTTACAGTTATAACCTGAGAAGGTGTTTTTGACTTATCGTAAACATTATCAATATATTTTTCTCTGCCCGCAACAGCAATATCTGCATCACCAATTATGCTCAATAAATGACTACAATAATCCTCCATAATCAAATCATCACTATCAACAAAACTAATATAATCCCCTTTAACAACCTTGATACCTGCATTTCTTGCAGCTCCTACACCTTTGTTTTCTTGCTTTATGTAAGAAATATTTTTATATTTTTCTTTATACTTCTGGATAATTATTCCAGATTCATCAGTCGATCCATCGTTCACTAATATAACCTCAAAATTAGGATAGTCCTGTTTCATAATAGAATCCAAGCAACGTTCAATATATTTTTCAGTATTATATACAGGAACGATTATGCTTATTAATGTTTTCTTTGTTTCCATAGCTTTATCTCCTTTTTTCTGTTTTTATATCATACAAAAGTCCTTTTCGTAAACAGACAAATCACTTCCATTTTTTTTGGAAGTGATTTGTCTGTTTACTTTTTTTGTTTTATATTATAAAATCACTTTCATCACACAACAATTTAACTTCAGGAGGTACTTAACCATGAAAAAAAAATTATTTATCCCACTAATTTGTCTTACTGCCGCATCAATTACTACTTTATCTATTAGTTATGCGGACACAGCTTCTTCAAAGGAAAAAAACTACACCATCGAAGAAACAATCACTGAGTCCGAAACTGAGATTGAATCAGGTTCCGATGAAAATGTACCATTGAAGCCATTATCTGATATAGCTCCCAACAAACATTAATCGTCTTTCAGATATTTATTTTCTCGCATTTTCAGTAAATTTATTAGCTCTTCTTTTCTATTAAATTCTGCAAAACGCTGCGCAGCCCAAAACTTTCTCTGGATTTTTTGATTATTTTGTTCTCTGTCAATTTCATAATAAGCCCACGCTTGGTTATATAACAAATTTTCAATGTGAATTAAATTAAAATCATTTAATTCATATTTAAGATTCACGCTATCAATATAAAGTGCCTTTTCGTAATTCATTATATCTCCTAACAAGCGTGAATATTGTCCCAAAATAATAGCACTAGCAGAAGAATTTATCTTCAAAAATATTTGTTTTTTTTGATAAACCGAACTCAATTTTTCAAAAAGTTCTTCCGATTTTTTCAGATTTCCCATATCATGATAAATATCTGCTATATTACTAATAATAATCCCCTCTTCACTTCTAATAAATGGAAGCTCTTCGAGTGAAAGCCATGAAAGTTCAAAAGTATAGGATAATGCTTCGTAGTATTCTTTTTCAGCTTCACACGCAGTAATCCTGTTAGCTTCCAATTCATACATGGCCTCTATAAACTGAATCTCCTGCTGTATTTGCGGTTCTTTATAATCTTCTGCCCCTATTTTAGTTTTTAATTGTTCCAATATATTTTGAGCCTTTTTCCATTGACGCATACCAATAGCGTAAATAATGTCTTGTCTCATCGATAAAACTTCTATCGAATCTGTTTCAAGCATCGGCATAATCCAATCAAGTTCTCGTCCCATCTTACGGGTCAGGAATTGAAAATTCTCTGTAGATGGTCGATTTTCCCCTTTTTCTATGCGAGACAGCTGACGTACATTTAAAAATGAAAAACCTTTTTCATCTATGCATACTTCTTCCTGTGTCTTTTCCTGTGCCATCCGCATTCTTTTTAATACCATTCCAACATCGTAGCTATTTTCTATACTTCCGCACTGCCATACTCGCATATACGGAATTTTATTTTCTTCATACACTATCTCAAATGCTTTTTGAAATTTCTGAAACTGCATCAGTTCCTCAGATTTCTCTTTTTCTAACATTATTCCAATACGCACTAACTCTGCCAGTAACGGATATGCGTACCGCTGACTGCTCTGCTGACGCAATAATTCCAAAGATTCCATTCCAATCTTATATCCAATATCAATTTTCTGCATTCTTTCATACAGTTTTATTCCAATTAAAGCAATCTGCGCACAGATCATTTCTCTCATGCGAGGTTCCCAATTGTGTATCTTAGGATATCTTTGTATTTGGTCAAATAATCTAAATGCATCCATCAGCTCATTTTTCTTTAAAAGGGACCAAACAACTAACAACATGGCTTCTAATTCCTCTGGACCCACATAAAGTACGGACAAATTTTCTTTCCAATCTTCTTGTACTGTGCAGCAAACGGCATCCTTGCTTAACTTATAAAGTTCCTCTCCACTTTTTTCATTTCGTGAAAGCAGCCATTCAATCTTTAAGCAAAACTGTCTCTCTATGTTAGACATCTTTATATGCGAATTTTTATATTCCTCTAATAGCTTTTTTGCCTTCTTGCAATCTTCACGCACAGACAGACAAATATCTTCTCTGCATCTCCAGTCTTTCAGCTCTTTCCTTGATACAACTGTTTCAAAATAATCTGTAACAATTCCTATACGATGCATCAAAAATTTCCAGTTTTCTCTTGAAAGCACGCTTTTTCCTTTTTCAATATCCAAAAATGCCCGCCGACTTATTACTCCCGATACGATTTTTTCCGTGCGAATCTTTTTTTCTTTTCTATATGCTGTAAATATGCGAAAAAAACTAACACCAGACTGATGCAGAATTGCATTTTCGGATAACGGTACTTTTGTCGGATTCTCTTGTATATCCATACTCATTCAAAACCTTTCTCTTTTTGTTTCTGTATTTGAACCGTCCTGCAGTTTTTATAAAATCTCCTCGGATTTAAATCTTGACCTTGTTGCCATCTCTGAAATAGCTCTATTTTCTTTTCGTACCTATCACAGACCAGCTTTGCCCTTGCTTCGTCCATTCGGCTATCTTTTTGATAAAGCTGCCAAAGTAATTCTGCTGACGGAAGCTTTGCAGCGTCTACAATCGAACGATCCTTTACATATTTAAGCAGTCCCAATTCTGTTCCGGCAAAACTCGCTGTTTTAATTTTTCTCAGTTCCTCTTGTGCTGGAATTGGCTCTGAAACAAATAACGACTTTCCACTGTCAAAAATTGGTGCCATACGCAAAAACTGTAAGCTTTCCGCATCACGCAGCACACCAACATTATTGAAATGCCGATCTACATTGGAAAGAATAAAATCCGTCATTATTTGATATTCTAAGTCATGCCGAAGCTGAATCGTATCAATTCCATGTTTTCCGCAAACCTGAATGAAATGCTCATATGTTGAGCAATCATTTCGTTGCTTTTCGGATGTCACTACTGCATAAGCCGACACTAATTCCTTTTGCTCACTGGTAAAGGCTTTTACATAGCAACCATAATCGTACTTTGCCCCCTTGATCTTCATCAGTTCATAAGATGCATAGTTATCGTATTCCTGCATCCTGTGCAATTGTGAAGCAAATACTTCATTGATGCTTTCCGTTGAGTAGGCATCACGATTTCCTTTTAACAGATAGCGCTCATGATCAAGCAAGATCCAGCTTTTTTCCAATGCCCCCTGCAACGTACTATCTGGCGTATACGTCAACGTGCTGCCGTTGGATACAGACGCTCTTTTGCCTGCAATTTCTAAATTTCCACGGAACTCATTCTGATAGAGACTGACCATTTTCCATGTCAATCCAGATTCAAGTGGACGAATCCAATAAAAATCCGTTAAACTCAGACCCAGATTCTTTACCAAATATGCTTCTGGGCAGGACACTCCCTGCTGTTCCAGAATTTCTCTAATTTTTCCCTGATTAAGAGGAACTGCTCGTTTATTCCACCAACGTTCAATCCAATCACTACAAATTCGTTCCTGTAATGGTGCTATTTCCTGATTTATATTTTTATAGTCACATTTTTCAATTCCACCCGTTTTATTTACCGCTAATACAGTAACACGTTGGTCTTTTCTCATCAATTCATAGACTGGCATATTTCTTCAAACCTCCGTTCTTCCAGATATTCCTCTACTGCCCATTGAGTAATCGTCCGAATGAAACACTCTGGCAAAGCATCTTCTTTACATATTTTTAAAGATACTGGCTCTTTATGATACGAAAAAGCAACTGTCCATTGATGATCATTTAATTTTACCTGACAGGGTACTTCCTGTACCAGCATAATTTCCCCATCTAATGTCTGAACCTTTTTATTATCCAATACTTTTCACCTCATAAAATTCTTCATCAACAGTTTCTTCTATATAAATCACCTTCCTTTACCGCCATTATATCGGTATACCGTGATAAGGTCAAGTATGCTGTGTCTAGTTTTTAACGAGCGTATCCGAATCAGATGAGCCACCCGGGACAGATAATGAACCGCCGTTCCTGTCCCGGTGGCTTATAGCAGTTTTCTGTAAGTCGCATCAATTAGAAATGCCCCCAGCGGAGCTGTAATAAGAATCGACAGCACTGCTACTGTAAGAACGATATTTCCGCAGGAAAGTCCCATTGCAAGCGGCATGCCGCCTATAGCTGCCTGTACTGTTGCCTTTGGCATATAAGCAAACATACAGAAAATACGCTCTTTTTTATTAAGATTTGTTCCTAACATACAGCACCACACACCAGCCATTCGGAATATAAGCACACCTAAGATTAGAACAACAGCGGCAATACCTGCAGATGCAGCATAATGAAGATCAACAGTTGCTCCGACAAGAACAAACAGCATGATCTCTGCCATGACCCACAGCTTATTAAACTTTGATGACAGACGTACTGCTACAACAGCACGCTTTCTTTTTAATGCGATTCCCATACCCATTACAGCTAATAATCCAGAAAATGGAACAGTCTCGCCGAAGCGATCCTCTGCTGTTACAAGCAAGAATGAAATACTAAGCAAAATCATGACCTTTGCAGTATCACGAATATGAACTCGCTCAAAATATAGCGAGAGTACGTAACCTACTGCAAATCCTGCCACTCCTCCAAACAGTACTGAAAATGGCACTTTTACAAAACTTGCCGCTGATACACCATCACCAAGCGCAATCCCTGTAAACGCTGAGAACAGCACAATGACAAAAACATCATCAACTGACGCACCTGCAAGAATTAGCTGCGGAATAGACTTTTTCGTGCCCCATCCTTCTTCTGTCAGCTTAATCATGCGCGGTACAATGACAGCTGGTGACACAGCGCCCACGACAGCACCCATGATTGCAGCGTCCAGACGTGATACGCCAAGAAGAATCGGTGCCAGAATAATCATTCCTGTCACCTCAAAGCAAGCCGGAACAAAACACATCAGAATTGCTGGGCGCCCTGCTTTTTTCAAATCTTCCAGATTTAAAGATAATCCTGCCCTAAGCAAGATGATGATCAATGCAATCCGACGCAGCTGTGATGAAATATCAAGAATGGATGAATCCAGCCAGCCCAGTCCATACGGACCCAGAATCATACCTGTGGCAATCATACCTACCAGTCCCGGCAGCCTTACTTTTTTGCACAGCCACCCGAATGCCATTCCGAGCAGCAGCATTAATGCGATACTTTGTAACATCTTTTTTCTCCTTTTTCTTGCATAAGTTTTGACCGTTCAAGGGACGCAAATTCACAAAAAAGGCTGACAATCCCTGCGAAATTCGCAGAAGTCATCAGCCTTAACCAGCGGTTTGTGATACAAGGAATGTATCAATGGGAGAACTTCATTCCCAAAACATATTTATTATACTGTGTTGCCTTCGGTCTGTCAAAGGGATTTTTGTTTTGTTAAGCGAACTACAGTTCACAGGACGTATGAACTGTTAACTGTTGTAGCAATATTATCTCTTGCATTCTTAATGTGCTCTGCCGTCAGCTTTTCTGCAAGCTCCCCATCATGCTTTGTGATCGCTTCTAATATCGCGCGATGCTCAGAAACAGATTCCTCGGCACGTCCCGTCACACAGACAGAAACGGCACGAGCGCGCCTGATATAGTTATGAAAGCTTGTCAGCACATTTTGGAGCGGACGGCTCTTTGATGCAGCGAAGATAATTCGATGAAACTCACCGTCTAACTCGCCCATTTCTTTTGCACTGTCTTGCTTTTTTAAATAATACTCCTGAAGTGCCATACACTGCTCAAGCTCTTCGAGTTCTTCATCTGTGATCTTTTCGGCGCAAAGACGTGCGGCCAATCCTTCAGTTCGAATACGAATCTCGTAAATGTCCTCTACATCCTGCTCTGAAATGCCAACTACTACTGCCCCTTTATTTGGGATGTTTTTGACAAGTCCCTCAAGCTCAAGCTGCATCAGAGCTTCCCGCACAGGAGTACGGCTCACACCCAGACTCTTTGAAAGCCTCAGCTCATTTAAGCTATCTCCTTCCTTGTAGCTTCCGTTTAAAATCGCATCCTCCAGCGTATTAAATACTTGAATGCGAAGCGGATCTCCACTCTGCTGCATACCCTTTTGTCTCCTTCTTATTTATCTTCATAATCCACGTCTCTGTGGAATACATACTGTTCTGCATAACGAATCATCTCTGTCTCACTGATAACAGTAATACGTCCATTTGCATATTCCTGATCAATCAGTTCCTTGATCGTTACAACGCCTTCGTTCTTCTTATCAATTGCTTCTGCACCCTTTAAACCATAATACTGGTTGATCCATACTGCAATACCTGCCAGACCAGAAGTGTTGCTGATAGCAACCATCGGCGGACGATTTAAGATCAGCTCGGTATCAAAGATGTTATAAATTTCCGGATCCTTCATGATACCATCGGCATGAATACCTGCTCTTGTCAGGTTGAAGTTTCTTCCAACAAATGGTGTCATCGGCGGTGTTTCATAACCAGTCTCTTTCTCAAGATATTCCGCAATCTCTGTGATTACAGTCGGATTCATTCCATCAAAATCACCACGTAATGATGCATATTCAAATACCATTGCTTCAAGCGGCACATTTCCGGTACGCTCACCGATTCCAAGCAGAGAACAGTTTACTGCGCCTGCGCCATACAGCCATGCGGTAGATGCATTGACAACACCCTTGTAAAAATCATTATGTCCATGCCACTCAAGCATATCACTTGGCACACCAGCATAATGCTTTAAGCCATAGATGATACCCGGCACGCTTCGCGGAAGTGAAACACCTGGATAGGAAATTCCATAACCCATGGTATCGCAGGCACGAATCTTAATCGGAACACCACTGTCCTTTGACAATTTCATCAGCTCAGTAGCAAACGGAACAACAAATCCATAATAATCTGCTCTCGTAATATCCTCAAAGTGGCATCTTGGATGAAGACCAGCCTCAATCGCGTCTGAAATAACGCCCAAATACTTTTCCATTGCCTGCTTTCTTGTCAAATTCATTTTCTTAAAGATATGATAATCAGAGCAGCTAACAAGGATACCTGTCTCACGAATACCAATATTTTTTACCAGTTCAAAATCACTCTTTGTTGCTCGAATCCACGTTGTGATCTCCGGGAACTCATATCCAAGCTCCATACAGCGCTCTAACGCATCACGGTCCTTCTTTGAGTAAACAAAAAACTCAGTCTGACGCACAATACCATTTGGACCACCGAGACGGTGAAGCATTTTATACAAATCTACCATCTGCTGTGTGGTATATGGCTCGCGTGACTGCTGACCGTCACGAAAAGAGGTGTCAGTGATGTAAATGTGTTCCGGCATATCCATCGGTACATGGCGATAGTTGTAGGATACCTTCGGAACCTCGTTATATGGGAAAATCTCCCTAAACAGCTCCGGCTGGCTGACATCCTGCAGCTTGTACTCATACAGATCCTGTTCTAGCAGGTTGGTTTTGGTGCTCAGATTAATTGTCTTATTTGCCTTCATAGTGTCGTCCTCCTCTGTTGCTCCTCATTTGCAGTGCATCTGTTACAGCACTTTTTCTGTATACCATTCTGCCACGTTACCGTGATGAATTTGTATCATTGTATACAATTATACAATTCAATTTAAATCTGTCAAGTCCCTTTTTATAAAAAAGAATAACTATTCAAAACCATATGAAATAGATATAAACAAAATTGGATTTTTGAATAATTGTAAAAACATGAGTTAGCTCATATACAAAAGCTAACTCATGTTCTCATCTTAGCAACATCAATTCATATAAACCGCTCAACTTACCCTATTTTGCCTTAATTTCTGTTTGTGCTACCTTTTTCTCCGTGAACAGGATCTTATTATTTATTGCTTACATCTCCCAAAATTAAAATTTCCATTATTGACTCCTCAGCATGCAAGGTGTCTTCTTGGTTACTTTCTGTTAATGTTTCTTTTTTATTCAAAGTAATTTCTGGGAACTCAAAAGACACTTTCCAATATGGCAAAAGCATCATTTCATTTTCTGAAGTTCCCGTCTGATACACAATCTCACTTGCTAAAACCTTTACGTCTGAAATTTTGGGAAAAGAATTTGAAAATTGACTTTTTGCTTTTTCTATAGCTTCTTCCTCATCAATGATGCTACTTGCGAAGTCAATTGTTTTATACGGTTTTATATCAATATTCATATACAAAAGACCATACACAGGTGAAAAAATTGCTAGATTATTCGTCTGCACTTGATCTCCTTGATACGATTGATTTCTATACACAATTAAATATGCACTTGAATCTGAGTCCCATTTTCCACCAACTCTATTGACAGGATTATATCCTGGAGCCATTTCAGGAGAAATATAATCGGTGGCACTTGTAATTTCTTGCAAATAATCATACGTCATTGTATATATATCTGCATATTCGTAATCATATCCAAATTTGTCCATAATTGCATTGCAATATTCCAACGCTTTCTCTCTGCTTACCCCTAAAAGTTCTGTCTGTTTTAAAGTATTCCGCAGATAGTAATCACTTAACGCATACGTATAAGAATATCTAACCGCTGCTGACATTGTTTCATCTATTTTGCTATTGTTACAATAGGGATTTTGCCATATATAATAGTAGCAAAGCCACATATTATTTTGTTTTATTTGAAGAATTCCTTGATTAACCTCAACACTTCTACCCGGCCACGGTCCATCTAAGCTTTCCTCACAATCTTGATGCTCAGCAAAATATTGCTCATCATAAGTCTTTATTACATCATACGGCTCAAGGCAGCCATATTCAGTCAACCAATCCCACGCAGCAATGCACATATCTTCATCTGTCTGATTTTGATATTGAAGTACATATTTCACATAAGCTTCCATTTCTTGCTCTTTTGTTGCCTTCTTATTTTCTATTTGAATTACCGAAGCGGCTTCTGCCGTCACATACAAACTATTTTGGCACAAAAATAGCATTACACAAATTAATATTGTAAGACTTTTTTTCATACAAATCACCCTCATTTTACATTAATCAACTATTCAGAACCACCTTTACCAAACTGCATGTTTCATGCAACGCTATGCTATTGTTTCATAGAAAACAGCACATAACCCTACATAAAATTCATCCTGCATCCTCCATAATTATGTATGATTCTGAATAGTTACAAATTCCATTACCAACAATGTATCATTTTTTCAATAATAAATTTGAGCATAATTTTTATAAGATACTCAAAGTCACTTAAACCGTTACATATTTTGGTGAACCTTGACATTCTTTATTTGCAGCATAATTATCTTGATCTGCCGTAATTATATATGTACGAATCGTGTATCTCCCTGATCCATATTGTGCCAGATTTCCATTCCACTCATATGCACAATATCCATTTCCTTTACCTGCATTAGCTAAATCCTGTCGATATATATTAGCTACTACCTGCTTAATACGTGGAGTTGATTCCGAACCTTTAAATATATGAATATGCACTTTTAATCGGTCATTTGTTAAACCATTAAAAGCCCATCCATTTATGCACGTTGATGTTGCTCCATCAAGATACCCTTCATGAACGGCATAGCAAATTTCATTACAACCAAATCCTATTACAATGCCATCATTAATAGAACGCATCACTGTTTTTACCATACCGCCATTATTTCCCTCAAGTGTTCTAAAACTAGCTGCTGTTCCTGAATGCACAAATCCAACATGATAACTTGAGCCATTATATGAGAAAAATAGATCACCTGGCTTAGGTTCATATTTAGAATTTTTGTCCTTAAATCTCGATACTCCACCGTTTAACGTACTTGCACCTGTTGCCTTGTATAAATTCATCATTTCATACGCTCCACACTCAAATGGAATTACAGTCTCTACTGCAGTCTGTGTACGATTACTCAATGGAATCACTTGACCTGCAATCCAACAAACGAATGTTGCACACCAGTTAGCATCATCAGAATAAACCTTACCTCTTCCTGGGTAATTATTCTGAATTCCCATATAAAATCTGTTGCAATTCATATGAACATCCTGATTCAAGTAATTATTTGCTTTTGAGATAAACTCATCTCTGTAACTCATACTAATTCCTCCTATCATTTTTTACCACGATAATAAAGCTCAACTATACTTTGTCAATAGATCTCGAAAATTACAATTGTTTAACGCATGCATTTAAACTATTTATAATGTATCATCAATTATAAACATTGTAAATAGACAAATCATTTCCCACAAATACGGGAAGTAATTTGTCTATTTATTTTTTTACTTTGAAGCTTATAATTAAACATATAAACTGCACTTTAGGAGGATTACTCTATGAAATCAAAAATTACATTCTTATTGCTTAGTATTACATGTATTTTTATTACTCTTTCGATTAGTTTTCAATGCGTCAATGCGTCTTCTGAAGAAGAAACTCTAAAAAAAAATATAGCAGAAACAGAGGAAAGTACATCTGCTATCGAAACAGGAGAAAGCAGTAATAGTGGATCTGTACCACTTCCGATATCCGATCTTGATCCTGGTCCTCAAAAATAAAACTCATTTTAAATACTTTTTTGCTCTTTGCTCAAAAAAATCAACAAGCATCTCATTTTTGCAAAATTCTGCAAACCGCTGGGCGCAAATGAATTCCCGGCGGTATGCGTCTTTATATGTTTCTTTATCTAATTCATAATAGTCCCATGCCTTGTTATACAACAGTTCTCCAGAAAAAACTATGTAATATGCTGCTAATTCATGTTCAAGATTATTTTTATCAATTTCCAAAGTTCTCTGATATTGTGCGTTATCTCCCAAAAATTTTGAATATTCCGCTAATATTACAGAACATGCCGGCGTATTTATTTTCAAAAACTGCTGCTGTGGATGATAAACGTCATATAGTTTCTTGAATAATTTTTCTGCACATTCAATATTCCCCATTCTTCCGTACAAATTTGCGATATCTCCAATTATCATTCCTTCTTCTCGCTGAAGAAACGGAAGTTCTTTGCGCGATAGCCACTCTAATGGAAACGTACATGCCAAAGCTTTCTCTTCACGCTTTTGTGCTTCTTTCGGCAAAATCATCTTCATTCTAAACAAACTCATTGCATCAATAGATTGAATTTCCTGCTGAATCCTCGGCTTTTGGCATGCTTCTGTTCCCATTTTTTTGCATAGCACATCCAACATTTTTTGCACTTCATCCCATTTGCGCATATTTGTCAAATATATCATATCCTGCCGCATGGATAATGTTTCGATGGAATCGGTTTCCAGTATTGGCATAATCCAGTCTAAGGTTCGTCCCATCTTTTTTGTTAAGAGCTGAAAATTTTCTTTTGACGGGCGATTTTCTCCTTTTTCAATTCTTGATAAATGACGCGCCTGCAAAAATTCATTTCCATTCTCATCGGTGCAAATCTCTTCCTGTGATTTTTCTAAAGATAATCGCATTCTCTTTAACACCAGACTGACATCGTAGCAATTTTCTACACTGCCCCTCTGCCATACACGCATACAAGGCAAATGATTTTCCTGATACACAGTCTGAAATGCATCTTGAAAATCCTTAAGCTACTGTAGATTTTCTGGTGCTCTGTTTGTTTCTTTTAATTTTTCTCCTACATCAATCAATGACAGAAAAAGTGGATACGCATAGCGCTGGCTATTTTGCGCACGAAGCAGCTCTAGTGCAGAGTTGCCGATATCAAATGCTTTTTGAAATTCGCCCAACTTCTGATATAGCTGCATTCCAACCAGAGCGGCCTGCGGACAAAGTAATTGCGTCATCCGATCTTCCCAGCCTTTTTTCTTAGGATAGTTCCAGACCTGATGAAATAAAAACAATGCTTTTTCTGTTTCTCCCAGAAGTCCAAGCGACCAGCTTACAAGCAAAATAGCTTCTAGCTCAGCAGGAGCCAGCCAAAGTCCTGCGAGTTGTTCCTGCCACTCTTTTTTTACCGTGCAACAAACTGCTTCGCATGCAAGCTCATAAAGCACTTGTGGACTGGCTGTCTCCTTTTTCAATAGCCACTCTATTTTTAGGCAGAATAATTTTGCCATTGAGGTCATTTTCGGATGTGCCTTTTCATAAGCTTCCAGCTTCGTCCTTGCCTCTTTGGGACTTTCGCAGACCAACAAACAAATGTCTTCCCGCTCTCTCCAGTCTTCCAGTTCTTTTCTCGACACAATTGCTTCAAAATAATCAGTCAATGCACCCATTCGGTGCATAAGAAATTCCCAGCTTTCTCTGGAAAAATAGCCGTCTCCTTTGATTATAGTTGAAAGCATTCGTCTCGTCATTACACCGTTTACCATCTGCTCTAGTTTAATTCCACGCTGTTTGCGAAGATTATTAAAAAGTCGAAAAAAGCCCATACAGCTGGACTGGCACAGTACTTCCTCCTCTGTGGGATGACCATTTTTCCACACATACTCGTTTTCTTGTGCGTCCGCTCTGCTTTCTGTTTGGGTTTCTGTTTGGGCTTTTATTTTATTTTTTTCTTTAACCTGTGTATCTGTTTGTGTCATTGTCTTTTCCATGCCTCAAATGTCCTCCACGGCTTTTAAGTCTACAACCATACTAACACAGAAATCGTTTTTGGACAATAGGCAGCTAGCTAGCGAGATGAACTGAGTTCATCCCCAGCGGTCAGGGTCAACAACACAGTGATGCTTTTTGCATCATTTCCGTTTTCGTCATACAAAAGTGCAGTTTGTATATAGGTTCCATTATCATCAAACTCATACACGATTCTGGCTTGCCCTGAATAGTTTATCAGCTCATTTAGCTCTTTGCACAAATCACTAGATAATGAGTAATGCCAACTATTATCAACCTGATAAAGCATTACCGTACAAATCACCTGATTCTCATATACAACCGGAAGTACATACCCCTCTGAACAGGTTTCTCCAGATGGTGTCTTATTCCATGTTTGGAATGGCTCCATAATAAAAAACTCAGCGTCATATATGTACTCAGTTTGACTATACATTTCAAAATGCTCTATCCATTCATTAGATACTGCCTTTATATACTCGACCATATCCTGTGTATACACTGCAGGTGCCAATGCAATATTCAAAAGCTCTTGTGTCTCTTCTGCCGTTGTTTTCATCTCTTCATCTGCTTTTGCAGTTGTTTTTGTCTGTGTATCATCCAGCAGAACTCCATTTTGACCTGACTGCTTTTGTGGTGTGTGACCTGGCTGCAACGAGAAGAAAAAAACGCCTGCTACCGCAATTGCAATAGCTGCCACAGCTGTCACTTCTGTCACAAAAATATGCTGTCTGCTTTTCAATTGCTCCCTTCGCTTTACTGCAAAACGATCTGCTTCTGCAATCATTTCTTCGTCAATCGCATTTAATGATTTTAACAAGCTATGAACTTTCATACATTTTCCTTTCCCTGTTGTCATACTATTTCTAATCTCATATCCACTTTTCCATTTTTTTCAATGAGATTCAATTACACCCTGACAAACCAGCATTTCTTTGAACTGTTCTCTCATGCGAAACAGAGAAACCTTGACACTGCTTTGTGTCATACAAAACATAACCGCCAATTCCTTAATCGAATCTCCATACCAATATCTTCGAACAAACAATATTCTTTTATCAGAAGGCAGGCTTCTCAGATAATCTTGAATATACATCGTCAATTCCCCCTCTGACGTTTTCTGAAATGTCTCATCTGGTATAGTTTCTTCGAGTTCCTTTGTCATCTCAACCATCACACATTTTCTTTTTTTTGCTTCTCTTCTTTCCAAACGGTTCATTGCATTACAGCGACATATCCGCATGATAAATGCCTTGAAATGAATGGGGCGATTAGGTGGGAGCGCATTCCACAAGTCCCAGTAAGTGTCGCTGCAGCACTCTTCTGTATCCTGATAGTCAAACAGCAATCGATAGGCGAGCTGCTCCATTGTTTTTCCATATTTTTCTTTTGTCTGTATAATGGCAGACTCTTCTCTTTCCCAATAAAGCTGTATGATTTTTAAGTCTTCCATACTTTCCACCTTCTTTCTCTTTTGCTTTTTCTATCCATTGACCATTATACCAAATTGTTCTGCATTAAAGCTAATATTCACAAATTCATCTCCACCAGAATATCATCTTTTCTATTTGAGTCAATATCTGTGGATTCTGTTCCGTAAAATTTCCATCATATGGAACAAGAATAAGTAAGAGCAAAATTAATAATGTCATGACTGCAGTTATCCAGACAAAACGATTCCATCCCCTATTTTTTGCCGTTTGACACCTAAACCCTACCGCTACAAAACAAGCAATTCCCAATAGGAAATTTACATCAAGCTGATATCTTGTCACCATATATGGTGTATAAACACTATCGAACACTGTAATTCCTATTATTAATGCAATAAGTGTATTTATTATTGCCGTCAGATGATTTTTCTTTATTTCCTTTTTCACTGAATCCTGCAAAAAAGCTGCAATGCACCAAAAAACAGGAAATGCAAACAAAATTCCTTCATAGCTTACATATGGAAATTTTCCTTGTATTGGACTCCATGAAGCAAATTGATACACGAGTCCGTTTGTAATTTTGTCTAATCTGAATCCTGCAAATAAACTATATAAGCGTTGATCTGCCACCGTTAGCTGATAGTGTTGACCAAATTCCCATATACTTCCAAATCTTGCATAGTTGTACCACATCAGCAATATAGCTGTAAGCAAACATGGAATCCCTGCTGTTAAACAGGCTTTAATACTTTTTTTCTTTGATTTTAGTTCATGCAGATACAAATAAAACAGCATAATCTGGAGTATTCCGGAAAGTGCAATAGTCGGTCGGCATCCAAATGCCAATGCCGCACACAGGAAACTTCCTGACAATTCTGCCATTTTTCTTCCTTTTTTCTGCTCTGAATCCCACACCACTCTAACCATCAGGTTCAAGCTTATTATTTCCATACAAACAGCTGACATGATCGCTGTGCAGTATAATGCTGGTGCCACGATTGCATACCATACACTTACAAATGATAGTACCATTGATAAGATTAAATATAGGTCAAATGGCATTTTAGAAAAAATTTTTTTTCGTAAGAAATCAAATAATGCAAAAATAGCAAGGATTGTCCCCACAGTAAAAATCTGCGTTGCTTTGTATGTAGTAAGCGCATTTCCTGTCAAAAGCTGATATGGAAGAAACAAAAGAACTACAGGAACAATTCCAAAATACATATAGTACTTTCCATTGTAAAATGCATGATCCCAATGGTAATAAATACCTAGTTCCTTCCTTGCCTGTGGATCATAGGGATTTTCCATTTCAGATAATCTTGGATCAACATCTTCATATTCAAGGTACAAATGACCATGCAAAATAGATTGTGCCATCCTCTCATATTGATCTCTATGACCCGGAATTTTTCCATTCCAAACAGGCGAAAGTGACATGGGATAAACGCTTAGCACAATTGTAATTATCATGCAAATAAATCGTTTTGCATCGTTGCGTTTTAACCACATAGTATCAATTTTTCTCCTTTCACCATTTATGTCCGATTTTATTTTGATTGGTTACATTTTTTTATAATTCAATCACAAATTTTACGAAATTCGTAACATCATCGTTACAGTTCACGGCAAAGCCCGAAGGTGAATGGATTTCACGAGACGGACACTTGAAGCAGGTCTTTCAAAGTAATGTATAATAAGAAAGAACATAAAAGGAGCCTGCGGAATTTGGTCCGTCGACGAAACCATTGCACCGAAGGGCTTTAGTAAAATAGTCCCATGAAAAGTAACCCATCATCATATCCATTCGCAAAACTGCAAAATATCCCCTTGCTTTTCTATTTGATACCCTTTATAATGAAGGTTGAGTAGACATTTTGGTCTGATTCCAAGCATTTTTTATGGAGGTTTTAATATGACACAGATTTCAAAAGATATTACAATCGGTGAACTGCTTCAGGTAAACACCGGTGTTATTCCGATTCTTATGGCCGCTGGTATGCATTGCCTTGGCTGCCCGGCATCTCAGGGCGAGTCCATAGGCGAGGCTGCTGAGGTTCACGGACTTGATCCAGATGATCTGGTTGATAAGATCAATGAGTTTTTAGCTGAGAATGCTCAGGATGCTCAGTAATACTTTTTAAGGGGCTGCGAAAAAATGAAAGTTTTTTCGCAGCCCTGTTTCTGTTGTAGATAACTCCAACTGTTTTCTTTTTGAAGTTGACAGTTTATCTTAAACAAAACACCATGGATACTGAAAATGAAATATGGAGAGCCTATCTCCATCATACCTGTTGAAATCTCCATCATTTTGGGGTAAAATGATGGAGATAAATTTAAAATGATGGAGATGGCAGGCACCATCCACGAACACAAAACCGGCTGCTTCTGATTATGTATCCGGTCCTTTCGGACCGGGTAAGATCTATCAGAAGCAGCCGGCAGTTTCGTGCGCAACCTGCGGTATCCGCCCTGCTACGTTACAATATTATGTTATGCAATACGTCAAGAAATGTTCCTATCCTATCATTATTCTAATATTCCCTATTACAATTCTCTTATCGCACCAGAAGAAGTTTTTGTCCTGGCTTTGTGCCAAGCTCTTCTGGCGATTTTCCTTCTTTTTGCATACTGGAAGCGGTCGCATTTAATGAATCTGCTTTTGTATTATCTTGATTAACCTCGCGGATTCGCTCAATGCTCATTCTATATTTTTTTGCTATTGACCAAAGATTATCACCCGGCTGTACAATGTATCCGATCATGCCTGGAAAATCATTTGGATCAATTGTCTCTCCGGTAAAGCTCACCTGATCGAGCACTGAAATTTCATGCTCTGAGAGCACAAATGTATCAAGGCTAATGACTGCGCGCACTTCTCCCTGACCTCCCGGCGCAATCATTGTTGTAATTTGTTCTAACATTGGACTTATAGTAAAACAGCTGCCCGGCGTAATTCCGCCTGCTTCAATTACATGGCTGAGTGGAATCACACCTGCCGCAGCCTGCATTGGTCGTTCATCGTTTGCCGCCAGATATAATACAGTCACATAGACAGCACCCTCCACACGAATGCCCTCTGATACAATCTCTGTACGATCAATTGACACTGTTCCTTCACTGTGGCAAATTTGGAGCATGGTGTCAGTGCTGTGAAGCGGAATCTTTTCGGTGATTCTGCACTTTGCTTTATTTTTCATCTGAAGTGTTTCTAAATGAGCCGTCTTGTAGCTTGTGTCTACTTCTTTTGTTGTCGAATAAGCGTCACAGAGCAAATGTACCTTTTCCTCAAGATACAGCTTCATATCAAGCTCCACTACTGCTTCCACATGGAATATTCGATTTTCTCCATCCTCGTCTGGATGAATACTAATCTCTTTTTTTATCAAAACTGGCTCCACCGATGGAATCATCTCATGACGGCATCCAACAAGCGGCAGTTCCCCTGTAAATGAGATCGTCTTTTCCATCCACTGCATAGGAAGCTGCTCCTGTCCTGCCTCGTAAATTACAAATAAGGCTGCCTCTGCCTGAATGAGCATTTTGTCTTCCTGAGCCTGATATTCCATACTTCTAAGACTAAGTGATTTCCATAAAAGTGACTGTGCAAGCGGTTTTCCCGGAGCTACTACTACATCATCCTCCATACGAAACGTATCCTTTTTTTGCAGCTGCAAAGACACCACTTCCATATCTTTTCCAAGTACAGCGATATCTTCTTGTCCTGAAAGCGATCTTGCTGCCTCCTCAAGCTGTGCCGATGCGGCAAAAAGTTCCGCACCAAGCACGGCACTGATATGAAGCTTTCTTGAGTTGACAACACGAATACTGATATCTTCTACCTTTGTGCGGCAGCGCACATAATCGCCCGGCTCAAGTCCTGGATAGCTCACGTTTTCTTCAAATGTAAGTGCACCAGACAAATTTTTCATTCTGCCAGAACCCTCTACAGCGTATAAAATTTCAAAGTCGAGACGTCCTTTTATGATTACCTTTTCTGAAAGCTGGCGAAGTTCCTCCATCACGGCATCTGCCTGCTTCAGCAGTACGCTTCCCACATCTGGCTTCGCATCTGGAATATTAAAATCCTCATCAAATGTGACCTGCGCACTCACTGTATTTTTGCTCCTGCTCATATGTATCTGTTTTTTCTGCAGCTCTAACATAATCGCCTCCATATACTGATATTGGGCTTTGCCGCTTTCAGTCGGTTTTGACATGACCGACTGGCCCTATTACTAGTATATGAAGGCGATTTATTTTTTATGATGAAATATTTAATCTTTGTTACTGTTCATGCGTCACGCAACAAAAGCCCTTCGGTGCAATGGTTTCGTCGACGGACCAAACTCAGCAGGTTCCTTTTATGTTCTTTATTATTATACATTACTTTGAAAGACCTGCTTCAAGTGTCCG
>ERZ1673697.556-NODE-556-length-56457-cov-10.433478_pt1 | contig 56457 bp, 68 predicted proteins | sample MGYA00580227_ERZ1673697 | MGnify/ENA primary metagenome ERZ1673697 (study PRJEB41218, sample SAMN15661759) | gut metagenome | host: Homo sapiens | place: Canada: London | collected 2015-08-20/2019-03-30 | study: EMG produced TPA metagenomics assembly of... | reverse complement strand
AGCAGCGTCCCGCGCAGCAGCGCCCGGCCCAGCAGCGTCCCGCGCAGCAGCGCCCCACGCAGCAGCGTCCGGCCCAGCAGCGTCCGACCCGGCAGGCCCATGCCAGCCAGTGGACGGATGACGCCGCCCGGCCGCGCCGCAGCGCGCCGGACGACCGCCGCCGTCCGCCGCAGGCCGCCCCGGCCCCGGCCGGCAAGCACGGCCGCAAGGCAAAGAAGGCCAAAAAGCCGAAGAAGAAAAAGAGTCTCGGCCGCCGGCTGCTGATCCTGTTCCTTGTGTTGGCCATCCTCGCGGGCCTGTACCTGACGGCGGTGTATTCCGACATTCCGTTCATCGCCAAGTGGCGCACGGCCTATATCCAGACGGCCATGAACACGCTCAGCCACCAGTGGCTGGCCACGGCGTTCATCCCACGCAGCGTCATCGACAAGGTCGTTGCCGAAATGGAGGCGGCCAGGGAGGCGCAGATCGGCGTCAACAGCGAGTGGGGCGAGGAAGAGATCGAGTCCCGCAACCCCACGCTCACGGACACCAAGGGCATGAGCAAGGAAGAGATCGCGTTTTATAACCTCTTCTGGGAGGTGGATGTGCCGAGCATGCAGGCGTATGTCAAGGAGCATCCCGACGCCCTTGCCGCCGGCTGGAGCCGCATCAACATCGACAAGTCCGCCCTCACGGACGACGGCACCAGCATCCGCACCATTCAGGGCGAGCAGGTGCTCGCGATCGACGCGCAAAATGAGATTATGATCGCGCGCGTGAAAGGCAGCACCTACCGCGGCGTACTCGTCATCATGAAAGACCCGTCGCGCCTGAGCCTGCAGGCCGCGTCCACGCTCGGCAGCGTCGGCCAGGTCTGCGGCAAGATCGCCGAGGCCCACGGCGGCGTCATCGGTATGACCGGCTCGGGCTTCATCGACCCGGGCGGCACCGGCAACGGCGGTACCCTCGCGGGCTACGCCATGTGCAACGGCAAGTCCTACGGCAGCCATATGGGCTATGGCTACAAGCGCCTCGAGCTGCATAAGGACAACCGCATCTACATCCGCGACTGCGATTCCGAGGTCTCGCCCGACACGACGGATGCGGTCGAGTTCTCGCCCGCCATGATTATCGACGGGGAGACGGTCGTCAATGCCCGCAGCGGCTTCTCCGACCTGCAGCCGCGCGCCTGCCTCGGCCAGTCGAAGTACGGCGAGATCATCGCCCTGCTCGTCGAGGGCCGGCTCACGACGTCGGTCGGCATCAGCGTGCCGGACTGCGCGGCCATCATGGCCAAGCACGACTGCATGCAGGCCATGAACCTCGACGGCGGCACCAGCGCCATGATCTGGTACAAGGGCAAGTACATCATGCGCAGCTCCAACCCCGCGCTCACCGCGGGGCGCACGCTGCCGAACGCCTTTGTCTACGCTGGAAAATAACGTCACAGGCAACGTCCCTGACCGCCGGTCAGGGACGTTTGTGCGCAATGCGCAAAAGATTTCCCGGAAACCGGGTGCAGATTCGTGAAAATGGGGCTTGCAATCCGGCGCGGGAAGTGGTAGAGTAACACCATCGAGAAACCGATGACCGAGAGGAGTACCCATTCACGAAGCTTTCAGAGAGCAGCGGACGGTGGAAGCGCTGCAGCGGACGGGTGGCGAATGGACTCGCGAGGGCAAACCGATTGCAGCAGCATGAGGGGCGACGGTGGCCGCGGCCGTTATCCGGCGGAGCGTATGATCGTACGTGCAAAGTGGGCGCATGAGCGCCAACGTGGGTGGCACCGCAGGAGTTACAGTCTTGTCCCATGAAACGGAAGGAACCGTTTCGTGGACGAGACTTTTTTTATTGCTCAAATCACCGCAGGAGGGATGCATATGACCCGCAAAACCAGACGATGGCGTGGCGGCCGGAGAATTTTTGCCGTGTCAGACCGTATCCGAAGATCGAAAATAAAAAACCATCACTTTCAATATAAGGAGAATCAACTATGAATAAGACTTTCCAGAAGATCGTCGGCGGCGTGCTCGCCGTCACCGCGCTCATGGGCCTGTCCGCCTGCGGCAGCAAGACCGAGGACAACAAGGCCGAAGGCAAGACCTACAAGGTCGGCATCGTGCAGTTTGTGGACGATGCGTCCCTCAACCAGATCGAGGCGGCCATCGAGGCCGAGCTCGATGCCAAGGCCGCGGAGCTGGGCGTGACCTTTGACTACACGCTCTACAACGGCCAGGCCGACGCCACGACGCTCAACCAGATCGGCGCCGAGCTTGTCAGCAAGGGCGTGGACCTCATCGTCCCGATCGCGACCCCGGCCGTGAAGATCATGCAGTCCGCCACCGAGGACACCGAGATCCCCATCGTTTTCTCCGCCGTGTCTGACCCCGTCGGCGCCGGCATCGTCGACACGCTCGACGCGCCCGGCGGCCGCATCACCGGCACGAGCGATGCGCTCAACACCAAGGGCCTGCTCGATCTGATGCTCGCCCAGAACCCGGACACCAAGACCGTCGGCCTGCTCTACTCCAAGAGCGAGGACTCCTCCAAGCAGCCGATTGAGGACGCGAAGGCCTACCTCGAGGGCAAGGGCATCCGCTGCGTGGAAAAGACCGGCACCACCACCGATGAAGTCACCTCCGCCGTCGACGCGCTCATCGCCGAGAAGGTAGACGCCGTCTTTACTCCGACCGACAACACCATCATGACCGCCGAGCTCGCCATCTACGAGAAGTTCCTCAATGCCAAGATCCCGCAGTACTGCGGCGCGGACTCCTTCGCCCTCAACGGCGCGTTCGTCGGCTACGGCGTGGATTACACCAAGCTCGGCACCATCACGGCCGACATGGTCGTGCAGGTGCTGGTCGACGGCAAGGACCCCGCCACGCTGCCCGTGACCACGTTCGATAACGGCATCGCCATGATCAACAGCGAAAGCTGCGCCGCCCTCGGCTACGACCTCGCGGCCGTGAAGCAGGCGTTTGACGGCAAGTGCAGCTCCGTGCTCGAGACGACCACGCAGCAGAATTTTGACTGATATCTGACATCCCGAAGGAGGGAGCTCCATGCTGACCGTTTTGCAGACGGCGCTCGAGGTCGGCCTCATTTACGGCCTCGTCGCGCTGGCGCTGTTCATCAGCTTTTCCATCCTGAATATCGCCGACCTCTCCACGGACGGCTGCTTCACGCTCGGCTGCGCCGTGGGCGCCATGCTCACCATCGCCGGCCACCCGATCCTTGCGCTGTTCGCGGCCATGGCGGCGGGCATGCTCTCGGGCTACGTCACGGCCTTTCTGCAGACGCGCCTCGGCGTTGAGAGCATCCTCGCCGGCATCATCTCGAACACCGGCCTTTACACGATCAACCTCGCGGTCATGGGCTTTTCGTCCAACGTGTCCATCACCGGGGTCGACACGGTGTTTTCACTCTTCAAGGGCCTTGTCGGCGGGCAGTGGAACCGGTTGATCCTGCTCGCGCTCATTGTGGCGGTGGTCGTGATCGTGCTCATCCGCTTTTTCGGCACATCCCTGGGTCTGTCCATCCGCGCCACGGGCGACAGTCTCGATATGGTCAGCGCTTCCTCCATCAACCCCAAAGCCACCATCACGATCGGCCTGTGCCTGGCCAACGCCCTCACGGCGCTGTCCGGCTGCCTGATCGGGGAGTACAACAAGTTTTGCGACATCAACCTCGGCACCGGCATGGTCACGATCGCGCTGGCGAGCCTTATCATCGGCGAGGTCTTTGCCGGTCACCGCGGCGGCGTGGGCAAGCGCGTCGTCTGCGTCGTGCTCGGCAGCATCGTCTACCGCTTCATCATCGCGCTGGCACTGCGGATGAACATCTCGGCCGAGTATTTCAAGCTCGTGTCCGCCGTCATCGTGGCCGTCGCCATCGCCGCGCCGAACATGAAGGGCTACGTCCATCTGGCGAAGATCAAGTCCAACGCCCGCAAGCTGCGCGCCCTGTCCGGAAAGGGGGACGAGACCGATGCTTGAAGTTTCCCACATCTCCAAGACGTTCAACGCCGGCACCGTGAACGAGAAGCGTGCCCTGTCCGACCTCTCGCTCCGGCTGGCCGACGGGGAGTTTGCCACCATCGTCGGCTCCAACGGCGCCGGCAAGAGCACGCTCTTCAACGCCATCGCCGGCGTGTTCTATGTCGATACCGGCACCATCACGCTCGACGGGCGGGACATCACGTTCCTGCCGTCGCACAAGCGCAGCCGCCGCATCGGCCACCTGTTCCAGGACCCGCTCAAGGGCACCGCGCCGCACATGACCATTGAGGAAAACCTCGCCGTGGCCTATCTCCGTTCGCCGGAAAAGCACAAGCCCTTCCGCCGCGTGAGCCGCCGCGACCGCGACTTTTTCCGTGATGCGCTCGTCCAGCTCGACATGGGGCTGGAGGACCGCATGAACACGCCCGTCGGCCTGCTCTCCGGCGGCCAGCGCCAGGCGCTGACGCTGCTCATGGCCACCATGGTCACGCCCGAGCTGCTGCTGCTCGACGAGCACACGGCCGCGCTCGACCCCGTCACGGCCGATAAGGTGCTCGCGCTCACGCGCAGCGTCGTGTCCGAGCGCAGCATCTCCTGCCTCATGATCACGCACAATATGCACCAGGCGCTCGAGCTCGGCACGCGCACGCTCATGATGGATGCCGGCCGCATCGTGCTCGATGTCTCCGGCCCGGAGCGCGCGGGCATGACCGTGCAGGGCCTGCTCGACGCCTTTGCTGCCAAGGCGGGCGAGGCGTTTGATAACGACCGCGTCCTGCTGTCCACGGCCGAGGACAAGGAAAACTGAATTCCGGCAAAGAAAAATCAGCCGCCCACCGGGCGGCTGATTTTTTGCGTTTATCAACTTAATAGAACGTGGCCACCGGCTCCTCCGGCTTTTCGACCTCCTGCACGGACTGCACCGTGAACACGGGGCCCTTGCGCCCGTAGGCGCGGTGGAACTTGTAGTCCAGCCGGGCCGTGATGACGGCCCACTCGTCGTTGCGGATCTCGTCGGCGCGCTCCCACACGCAGATGATGCCCGCGAACTGAATGTCCTGCACGCAGCAGGTCATGATGTGCCGCCCGGCGATGAAGCAGCCCTTCGGCACGTTCTTGCGCACGAGGCAGCGGCACTTGACCTCAATGGTCTTGCCGTCGTACTTTTTCGGCTCCTCGGACATGTCGCGGTACCAGATGGCGAAGTCGCGGTCCTCGATCTCGACGACCGGGGCGTCAAGGTCGAACGGCAGCGGGTCCTCAATGTCGTCGTACACGACCTTGCCGTTGGTATATTCATACGCGATGTCGCACCGGCGGGAGATGGCGCGGATGATGCGGTGCATCTCCATGCGGTCCATGCTGTCGCTGTAGCGGTTGAGCACGACGAGCTCGGCGCTCTTGAGCTTGTCCACCATGAGCTGGCGCATGTTCGCGTTGTAGCTCAAAAACGACGTCGCGTCGCAAAACAGGAATTCCTGCGCGACCGCCCAGCCCTCCGGCAGGTTGCCGTAGAGCGAGTCGAGCATCCACATACCGTTGAATTCCACGAGCACGCGCTCGGGCCGGATCTCGTCCTGCAGCGCCTTCAGGTGCTCGACCGTGAGGTCGGACTCCTCGTCGATGTTGCGCACATAAACGTTCCCGGCGCAGAACTTGTCCGGCTCGTAGACCTCCTCGCCCTCTTCGCACAGCAGCAGCAGCGTGCGCTCGCCCTTGTGGAAGCGGCTGTCCTCGAGCGTCTCCTGGATGAATTTCGTCTTGCCGGCCTCCAGAAAGCCGGTGAACAGGTACACCGGCAGATCCGGTGCCTGCTGTTTCGTGTCAGCCAATGTGGAACAGCTCCTTCAGTGCATCCTCGGCCAGGTGCGACCCGATCACGCACACGCGGCCGGTGACCTGTGCGCTGCCGCGGCGGACGTCGGACTCGCCGGGCACGTAGTCGAAGTGGATCCAGCCGCCGTCGGTCGCGGGCACGATGCCCTTGGCGCGCAGCACGACGCCGTAGCGATGCTCGTTGATGAGCGCGTCGAGCGCGGTGCGGATCTCGTCGTCGGTGTATTTGCGCGGCGTCTCGGTGCCCCAGCTTGTGAACACCTCGTCCGCGTGGTGATGATGGTGATGGTGGCCGCAGCAGTGGTCGTGGTCGTGCTCGTCATGGTCATGGTCGTGGCCGCAGCAGTGATCGTGGTCATGCTCGTCATGGTCATGATGATGTTCATGCTCGTGGTCGTCATCATCGTCATCCTCATCGTCGTCATGGTGATGGTGGTGGCCGCAGCAGCATTCGTGGTCGTCCTCATCGTCGTGATGATGGTGATGGTGCTCGTGCTCGTCCTCATCGTCGTCCTCAGCGGCCTCGGCCTTGAGGTGCTCGAGCTCGGCGGACAGCGTGTCGCGCCGCTCCATCGTCTCGAGGATCTGCTTGCCGTCGAGCTCCGTCCACGGCGTGGTCACGATCGTGGCGGTCGGGTTCTTCTCGCGCAGCAGCGCCACGGCGGCGTCGAGCTTCTCGGGGCGGATGCCCTCGGTGCGCGAGAGGATGATGGCACTCGCGTTCTCGACCTGGTTGTTGAAAAACTCGCCGAAGTTTTTCATGTACATCCTGCACTTGTTCGCGTCCACGACGGTCGTGAAGCCATTGAGCACCAGCTCGTCGGACTGCACGCCCTGCACGGCACGGATGACGTCGCTCAGCTTGCCGACGCCCGAGGGCTCGATGAGGATGCGGTCGGGGTGGAACTGCTCGAGCACCTTCTGCAGCGCGTCGGCAAAGTCGCCCACGAGGCTGCAGCAGATGCAGCCGGAGTTCATCTCGTTGATCTGCACGCCGGAGTCCTTGAGGAAGCCGCCGTCGATGGCGATCTCGCCGAACTCGTTTTCGATCAGCACGATCTTTTCGCCCGTGTAGGCCTCGGCGATCAGCTTTTTGATGAGCGTAGTCTTGCCGGCGCCAAGAAAACCGGAGAAAATATCAATTTTTGTCATAAAAGAAAGCACTTCCTGTCTGGGAGCACGCGCCCCCGAAATTTTGTCTACAATTATAGCACGAAATTGTGAACGAAACAAGTCCGCCGCGTCGATGGGATGTGGTTGCGTTTTTGCCGCCGCTGCGGTAAACTGGAGCCATGAGCTGGAATACATTTTGGAAAACTTTAAAGCGAAACTGGCGCGCGGCCGTCTATCTGCTCGTGCTCGCGGCGCTGGCGGTGCTGCTCGTGGTCGTGTGTGTCCGCCGCGGGCAGACCGCCGCGCAGCCGGAGCCTACGCCCCGCACGTCCGCCGCCGTCCAGAAGGACGCGGCGCAGACGCTGCTCGACGGCATGACCACGCGCGAGAAGATCTGCCAGCTGCTCATCGTGCACCCCGAGGTGCTCACGGACGGCGGCGCCGTCACGGCCATGACGGACGACCTCGCCGCCGCGCTGCGGGACTATCCCGTCGGCGGCTTTCTGCTCTCGGCGGGCAACATGACCTCCGGCGAGCAGCTCGCGGCGCTCACGTCCGCGCTCTCGGCAGCCGATGCCACGGCCCCGCTCGTCACCGTGGACGAGGAGGGCGGCCGCGTCGCGCGCCTGATGAACACCGTCGGCACGACGAAACTCAACAGCATGTACAGCTACCGCAGCCTCGGCACGCAGGGCGCGTATGACAATGCGCAGACCCTCGCGCACGACATCGCGGCCTACGGCTTCAATACGGACTTTGCGCCCGTGGCCGACGTCTGGACGAACAAGCGCAGCAACGCCATCGGCGACCGCGCCTACAGCGATGATTATGACGAAGCGGCCACGCTTGTCGCCGCCGCCGTGAGCGGCTTTCGCGACGCCGGGGTCATCTGCTGTCTGAAGCATTTCCCCGGCCACGGCAGCACGGCCGCGGACTCGCACAACGGCGCCGCCACGGTCGACAAGACGCTCCCGCAGCTGCGGCAGGAGGACCTCAAGCCCTTCGTCTCCGGCATCGCCGCCGGGGCGGACATGGTCATGGTCGGCCACCTGACCGTGCCGACGATGGACGATGTGCCCGCGTCCCTCTCGCACAAGATCGTCACGAACCTGCTGCGCTACGACCTCGGCTTCCGCGGTGTCATCGTCACGGACGGGCTGCAGATGCAGGCCCTCGCGCAGTACACCGACGGGGAGAAGGCCGTGCTTGCCCTCGCCGCCGGCAACGACATGCTGCTCGAGATCGGCGACGTGCCCGGCGCGGTCGCGGCCGTGGAGCAGGCGCTCGCGGATGGCACGCTCACGCAGGCGGCGCTCGATGCGAGCGTGCTGCGCGTGCTGCAGCTCAAGCTCGCGCACGGCATCGTGCCGCTGCCGGAGACCGGCTGACACTCATGATTTTTTAAGAAAGGTGTGGGATCCTCATACTGGGCGCGGCCGGTCGGCCCGCCCGGCATCCTCCCTTTCTTTTTTCCCCCAACAGATCAGCCGCTGTCCTTTGACAGCGGCTGATCTGCGTTTGCTGCAGGATGGGGAAAAGATATAGAACAGCGGGGAGCTCGAGGGGGCAAGGCCCGTCTCGAATGGAATCTTGCGCGCCGGCGCAGCGGCTGATCTATGATCATTTCCGGTTGTAGACCGGCGCAAAACGTGGTATCCTAAGCTATCATGACCAGAGAGGCGACCACCCTTGCAATTTGTTGACATTGAAAAGAAGGACGGCGGCGCGTTCCTGCACCGCTACGACCTGCACTATATCGACCGCACCGGCTGCCCGCGCACGTATGAGATGGTCAGCCGCGACCGGAACATCGACTCGCTCGAGCACCTGCAGCACCACCGCACGGACGCGGTCGTCATGGTGCTCACCGACGCTGCGCGCGAGCACATCGCGCTCATCCACGAGTTTCGCATGGAGCTCGGCCAGCGCATCTACGGTCTGCCCGGCGGCCTCATCGAGCCGGGGGAGACGCCCGAGCAGGCGGCCCGCCGCGAGCTGCGCGAGGAGACCGGCCTGCGCCTGACAGCCATCACGCACGTCCTGCCGCCGGCAGCGTGCACGGTCGGCATCGGCGATGAGCGCACGGTCTGCGTGTTCGGCACGGCGGAGGGGACGTTCCGCCCGAGCACCGACCCCATGGAGGAGATCGAGTCGGCGTGGTACACGCGCGCGCAGGTGCGCGCCCTGCACGAGACGGACCTCTTCGGTTCCTGGGCGCTGGCCTACAGCTGGATGTTCGCAAACGGCTGTCTGCCGGGCGTCTGAGGGCACCAAATTCACGATCACGGAGCGATCATCATGTTTTATTCGGAAATTTATCAGCCGGGCGTCGCCGATTTCGACCGCAGCGGCAAGTTTGGTTACGAGGCGATCCTGCGCATTTTTGAAAACACGGCCAGCCGCCACTCCGACAGCGCCGGGGACAACGTGGTCGAGGACAGCCAAAACGGCATCACCTGGGTGCTGACCGACTGGCGCGTCCAGATCGTGCGCCGGCCGGACGGCAAAGCGCCCCTGCGCGTCACGACCTGGGTGCGCGACAGTGTGCCCACCGGGCGCATCTTCCGCGACTATACGCTCACGGACGAGACCGGCACGGAGCTCGTGCGCGCCGAGTCGCGGCTCGTGTTGTTCGATCTGCGCGCGCAGAAGATCCTCCGCATCGACCAGACGCGGTTCCGGTCCTACCGGCCGGAGGCACGCGGCGTGTTTGCGTCCGCCGCGCCGCGCCTGCGCGCACCCGATGCGTTCGATGGGGAGATGGTGCTGCCCCTGCGCCGCAGCGACATTGACTTCAACGGTCACGTACATAACACGAAGTATCTCGACCTCGCGCTCGAGGCCCTGCCGGACACAGTTCCCCGGGATGCGTTCACGGGCTTTCGCATGGTCTATCCGAAGGCGGTCAAGGACGTGGGGTCCGTCACGCTCAAATACACCCTGACGGACACCGGCCCCTTCGTGTGCGTCTACAGTGCGGACACGCTCTGCACGCTCATCCGGTTCGAAACATGAAAACACCCCCGCTGCAAAAATGCAGCGGGGGAGTTTTTCAGCTTTCCGCGAACCGGTCGACATACGCGCGCATCTCCTGCCGCGAGTCGATGCCGTGCACGCCCGCGATGAACGCGCGCTTTTCCTCGTCCGTGAGCGCCGAAAACTTTGCCAGCGCCTGCTGGTTGTGCACCAGCGCCATGCCCAGCCCGACCGGGATGGCCGGCTGCGTGCCTGCTTCGTGCAAAGGTTCCACCTTCCTCTGTGTCCGGTTTCGGAGCGGGTGCTCCCTAACCATAGTATGGCACAGATGGAAAAATAGAATACATCAGCCCAGATCGAGCACCTGCCGCGCGGCGTAGCCATCCTTGCGCAGCGCGCCGTCGAGCAGCTCGCAGCGCGTGATGTCCAGCCGCACCGCGTGCAGCATCGCGGGCATCTGCTGCAGCTGCTGCAGCTGCACGCCGCGCGCCTCGATCACGCTGCGGTACTCGTCGCTCAGCGGGTCGATGTACACGGCCGTGCCCGTCATCTGCAGCCCGGCGAGCGAGTCCATGCCCGCGTAGCTGTCGTACACGGCGGCGGAGATCGCCCCATTCCACCAGATGCCCTTGAACTTCAGCCCGCCCTCGGTGAGGATGTAGAGCTTACCGTTCACGCGCAGGTATTCCAGCGGCGTACACCGCACCCACTTGCCGCAGCCGGTCGCGAGCGCGAGCGTGTTGTGCGCTTCCAAAAAAGCGTCGATGCGCGCCCTGAGCGCATCCGTCGGCATCGGGGCCTCCGGCGGGCAGAAGGCCTTGGCGATCAGTTCGGCCGCGGCGACGGTCTCGTCCTCGCCCTTCGGGCGGAAGGTCACGCGCTTTTGCACGCCGGCCGTCACGACCGGGCCGTCCTCGCCCGCGGCGACGGTGATGACGTTTGCATATCCGCTCCAGTCGCGCGGGGCGCGCTCGGCGGGGAAGAGCTTGCAGTTGCCGATGACCGTGCCGAGGATGTAAGCCGTGCGGCGCGCGTCGGCGTCATAGATGATGGCGGTGATGTTCATGGGTTCGTTGCCTCCGGAAGAATCAAAATATGAGATAATGTGAGTATAACACGCAAAGAATGGATTGTAAAATCGAAAGCCGGATGTTACAATGAGAAAAAATCCGAAACAGAAACGAGGTCTTGCCATGCTCTGCCCGAAATGCGGCGCGCAGCTGTCTGACAGCGCCGTGATCTGCCGCGCCTGCGGCGCCATGCTGCCCGAGCAGCCTGCCGCCACGCAGGTGCCGTATCCCCCGGCGTCCCAACCGGCCGAAACCGCCGCGTCCGCTCAGCCCAACGCCCCGCGCACCTGCGCCAAGTGCGGCGCGCCGCTCGAGGACGGCGTGCGCTTTTGCACCAACTGTGGCGCTCCCGCGCCGGAACCGTCCGCTTGCGCTGACACGGCGCAGTCCGTGCCGCCGCAGCAGGACACGGCGAACGCGTCCTACACCGGCGCGGCGGCCCCGTTCGGCCCCGGCATCTGCCCGCGCTGCGGCAGCCGGCTTGCGCCCGGCGCGCGCTTTTGCACCGTCTGCGGCATGCCCGCGCCCGAAGCGCCCCAGGGTCAGGCCGACTGGTACGCGCCCGCACCCGGCGGCACGGTCTCCTCGCCGGAGATCGGCCCGAAGCACAAGCCGAAGAAGCTGCTCATCGGTCTGCTGTGCGGCTTTGCCGCGCTGGTCGTGATCGTGACCATTGTGGCCGGCATTTTCGCCGCCCGTCAGGTGAGCGCCCCCAGCACGGCCGGCGGCGCGGAGGTGGACCGGCTCCTCGAACGCTACTTCACCTGTTTTGAAAACGACGATCCCGATGCCATGCTCGACCTCTTCCTGCCGAAAGTGATCGCGTACATGCAGGACGACGATACCGTTACCGGCCGCGAGGACGCCCTCATCCAGCTCGACGACTGGTATTATGACTATGGCAAGGCCATCGACGACTATTATGTCTATGACGACGACAGTCTCGACGCCAGCGACGTGCGCGAGCTCCAGCGCGAGCTTGGCGTGCGCATTGACGACAATGTGATCGTCGCCTGCGACGTGGAATATCGAAACGGACAGGACAACGACTTTTATTTTGAGTTCGTCCAGGTCGACGGGCAGTGGTATCTGCTCTTCGTCGTGGAGTGACACCGTTTCAGCAAATGCCCCCGGCAGCTTTGGCTGCCGGGGACATTTTTCTTATGCCTGCACCTGCACGCGGCTGCCGCCGCTGCGGTCCTTCGTCACGATGATCTGCCGGTCGATGCGGTCCTTGAGCTCCGCCACGTGGGAGATGATGCCCACGATGCGGCTGCCGCCCGACACGCCCACGAGTGCGGCGAGCGCCTGCTGCAGCGCCTCACTGTCGAGTGAGCCGAAGCCCTCGTCGACGAACATCGCCTCGAGCTGCACGCCGCCGGCGGTCGCCTGTACCTCGTCGGACAGGCCCAGCGCCAGCGACAGAGAGGCGGCAAACGTCTCGCCGCCTGAGAGCGTCTTGACGCTGCGCGCCGTGCCGTTGTAGTGGTCGATGACCTCCAGCTCCAGCCCGGTCTGGCTGCGGTTGTCGCCCGCGCGCGCGCTGCGGCGCAGCTCGTACTGTCCGCCGGACATGATGAGCAGGCGCGTGTTCGCGCGGCCGAGGATACGGTCGAAGTACGCGGTCTGGATGTAGGTTTCGAGCATGATCTTTTCCTTGCCGGGCACAGCGCCGTTGGCCGTCGCGGCCAGCGCGTGTACCCATTGCCAGCGCGCGCGCACGGCGGCGTGCTGCTGCCGCTGCGTGTTGATGGCGGCGCGGGCGGTGCGGTTTTGCTCCAGCCGCGCATCACAGGCGCTGATCTGCTTTTGCAGCTGCTCCACGCGCGCGGTCAGTGCGTCCCGCCGGGCACGCAGGGCGGCGATGTCCGCCGGGGGAGCGGCCTGCAGCTGGGCGCGCAGGGCGTCGCGTTTCCCGGTCAGCCCGGCAAGCGTGGACTGCGCCGCGCTGTTGCGCTGCCGCGCCGTGTCCAGCGCCTGCTGCAGCGCATCGCACTGCGCGCGCGTCTCGTCGAGCGCGCGCTGCGCCGCCGCGCGGTCCGCGTGCGGCAGCTCCTGTGCGCGGCGCAGGACGTCTGCGTCCAGCTCTGCGCACCGCGCCTCAAGCGCGGAGATCTCCTGCGCGCGGTCCTGCATGTCCGCCTGCTGCTGCCGGAGGGCCGCCTCCTGCGCCGGCAGGCCGCTTTCCAGCGCCTGCAGCGCCGCGAGCGCCTGCTGCTGCGCCGTATATTGTGCTTTGATTGCCTCGGCATCCTGCGCGGCCGCTGCGCGCAGGGCGGGGAGGGTATCTGCCAGCGTGTCCGGGTCGAGCGGCGGCGTCAGCGCCTGGCACGATTGCGCGAGTGCTTCGCGCACGGCCCCCAGCTGCCCGCGCAGCCCCGCCGCCTGTGCGCTGCGCTCCGCGGCCGTTTTCTGCGCCCGGTCGCTGTCCGATAATGCGCGCTTGAGTGCGGCGGCGTCCGGCGTCTGCTCCGGTGCGGCGGCGGGGCAGGGGTGCTCCGTCGCGCCGCAGACCGGGCAGGGGTGCCCGGGCACGAGCGTGCGCGCGAGGATGCCCGCCTGCGCGTCGAGATAAGCGCGGTTTTGCGCGCCGTAGTGCGCCAGCGCCGCCTGCGCGGCCTCGGCCGCTTTTTGATATTCCGCCTGCGCGGCGGCAAGCGCCGTTTCCAGCTCGGTACACTGCTCCCGCTGCGTCTCCAGCGCCGCCAGCTGCGCGCAGCGCTGCGCGGCCGCGTCCTGCGCGTGCCCGGCCTGCGCAGCGGCCACGGCCAGCTTCGGCTGCCCGCTCAGTTTCCCGCGCGCGGTCTCCAGTGCCTTCGCGGCCGCGTCCGTCCGGGCGCGCGCCGCGTCGAGGTCGCTTCGCTTTTGCGCCAGCCGTTTGCGTTCCGCCTCCGCCTGCGCGCGCAGTGTGTCGAGCTGTTCATACCGCCGCAGCGCGTCCTCCAGCCGCGTGATGCCCTGCCGCCGGCTCTGGATCTCCGGCTGCGAGGCCGTAGCGGTGTCCAGCGCCGCCTGTGCCGCCTTCATTTCCGCCTGTGCCTCCGTCCACGCGCTCTCCGCTTCGGCGAGTTTCCCGCGCGCGGCCTCAAACGCCTCCGCCCTGCCGAGGTCGGAGAGCACCTGCTCGCGCTGTGTCTCCGTCTCCGCGTGCTCCGCCTGCGCCTGCGTCAGCGCGGCTTCGTCCGCGTGCAGCAGCGCATCCAGCGCTTCCAGCAGCGCGTCGGTGTCCAGCGCGTCCGGCAGTGTCTCCGGCGCGTCACAGCGGATGCTTCCGGCCGCCTGGCGCAGCCCGGCCTCCAGCTCGCCGCACTGCCGGTCGAGCGCGGCCGCTTCCTCCTTGAGCCGGTTTTGCAGCGCCTGATACCGCTCCGTGTGGAAGATCTGGCGGAAGATGGCCTTGCGCTCGTCCGTCTGGGCGAGCAGCAGCTTGCGGAATTCCCCCTGAGCGATCATTGCGATGCGCGCGAACTGCTCCCGGTCCACGCCGACGATGTCCGTCACGGCGGCGGTCACGTCGCGCGCCTTGGTGATGATGCGGCCGTCCGGCATCGTCAGCTCGGCGTCCGCCTTCTGCACGGTCGTGCCTGTGCCGCGCGTTTTCGGGCGCGTGTATTCCGGGTTGCGGCGCACGGTGTAGGTCCTGCCGCCGTTTGTGAAGGTCAGCTCGACGAATGTCGGCGTCTCGGCCGCTGCGTATTTGCTGCGCAGCATGGAGCTCTCGCGGCTCTCGCCGCTTGCCTCGCCATAGAGCGCGTAGGTGATCGCGTCAAAAATCGTCGTCTTGCCGGCGCCCGTGTCGCCGGTGATGAGGTAGAGCCCGGACGTGCCGAGCACGGAAAAGTCCACGGTCGTCTGCCCGGCGTACGGGCCGAAGGCGGACATGGTCAGGTTCAGCGGTCTCATGGCTGCGCCTCCTGAATCTCCTCCATGAGCTGCGCCGCGAACGCGCGCTGTTCGCCGCTCATGGGCTGGTTGTTTTGCTGCAGATACAGCGCCTCAAACAGTTCCAGCGGTGTGCGCTGCTCCATGGCGGCGGGCGCGGCCACCGCTCCGGCGGCGCGTGTGCGTGCGTTGTCGTAGTCGAGCGTCATCAGGTACGGATAGATCGCCCGCAGCCGGCCCACGGCGTCGTACACGTCCTGCTCGTCCGTGAGGATCAGGTGCAGGTAGTCGCTGCGGTAGGTCGTGTGCTCGTAAAAACTCCGCGCGGTCAGCTCGTCATAGCTGCCGCGGATCTCGCGCAGGTCGCGCAGCGGCGTCAGCGGCACGGTGCGCACGTCGACCGCGCCCTTTTCGCCCAGCGTCACGACGGTGACGGATTTGTGCTGGCTCGCCTCGGAAAACGAGTACTTGAGCGGCGACCCGGCGTAGCGCACGGTCGGGCGGCCGATCTGCTGCGCGCCGTGCAGGTGGCCGAGCGCCACGTAGTCAAACGGTGCGAACACGCTGCTGTCCACATTGTCCGTCCCGCCGACGGACAGCTCCTCCGAGCCGCTGCGCGCCCCGCCGGTCACGAACTGGTGCGTCACGAGCACGTTGCGCGCAGCAGGATCGATGTCCATGTGCGCGATGGCTTCGGCCACGGCATCGGTGTAGCTCTCGATCTGCGCGTCCGGGAACCAGCGGCGCACGTGCGCGGGCTTCAAAAACGGCAGCAGCCATACGGATACGGGGCCGAATTCGTCGCGCAGCACGACGGGCGCAACCGCGCCGCCGTAGACCGGCGCGATGTGGATGCCGCAGCCGTCCATGACCCGCCCGCCGAAGGCGAGCCGCTCCGGCGAGTCGTGGTTGCCGCTGATGAGCAAAACGTGCACGCCGCGCGCGCACAGCTCGGTCAAAAATCCGTCGAGCAGCTCGACGGCCTCGGTCGGCGGCACGGGCTTGTCGTATACGTCGCCCGCGATCAGCACGCCGTCCGGCCGCTCGTCGTCCAGGATCGTGAGAATTTGCCGCAGGATATATGCCTGATCCTCCAGCATTGAAAAGCCGTTGACCCGCTTGCCGAGGTGCAGGTCGGCGAGGTGAAGAAATTTCATGTCGGTCCGCTCCTTCCCGCGGCCGGGCCGCGGTGTGGTGCTTCCATTATAATCCGAATCGCGCCCCGGCACAACGACGATTTTCGCACAAACCTAACAAAACCGGGAGCCTATAAAAGCCCCCGGCCCCGCTCAGGAAAAGCCTCGCAGAGTTTGCGCCCGCAGGCGGCAAATCGGATCTCAATCATTTTCTCCGGCGACATGTGCGGCGGAGAAAATACCGCTCGGCCCGCAAACGTGCGCGCATGGCGCGTGCGCTGCAGTGGGCCGCGATTTTTTCAAACGAGAGCCCAACGAAGTGGGTCTCGTTTGAGGCACACGCAAAAACCGGGAGCCGTTACGGCTCCCGGTTCCTGCTCTTGTGCGCGAGATATGCCACCAGCTCCTCCGGCGCGAGCGCGCCGAAGGCCTGCGTGTGCTCCGCTGCCCCGCGCACGGCGGCGTGTACATCGCTGACGGGCACACCATGCGCCCGGGCGACGGTCTCGAGCGCGCGGCGCGCCAGCTCCTCCGTGGTCGGTCGGGTCACTTGCTTCTTCCTTTCCTGCGTCCTGCGGTTAGTATGTCCCGGCGGCGGCTGCCTATCCGCTCACCAGCCGAGCGCGCGCGCCAGCGCCGTGAACGCCGTGCACAGCGCCATGCCCATCGCCGTCGGCAGCAGCGCCGCCAGCAGCGTCCATTTCATGCTGCCGGTCTCGCGCCGGATGGTCCAGAGCGTCGTCGAGCACGGCCAGTGCAGCAGGAAAAACAGCACGGCGCTCACGGCGGTCGTCCACGTCCAGCCGTTGGCGGTCAGCAGTGTGTGCATCTGCGCCAGCCCGAGCGAATCGCCCAGACTGCCCTGCGCCAGATACCCCATCACGGCGATCGGCAGCACGATCTCGTTGGCCGGAAACCCGAGCACGAACGCCAGCAGCAGCACGCCGTCCATGCCCATCAGCCGCCCGAGCGGGTCGAGCGCATTCGCGCACCACGCCAGCAGGCTCGCGCCGCCGATGTGCACGTTTGCCAGCGTCCACAGGAGCATCCCGGCCGGCGCGGCCACGGCGGCCGCTCGACCGAGCACGAACAGCGTCCGGTCGAGCACGGAGCGCACGATGACCTGCCCGACCTGCGGCGCGCGGTACGGCGGCAGCTCCAGTGCAAAGGCCGACGGCCTGCCGCGCAGCACGGTCACACTCAGCAGCCACGTTGTGCCGAACGTCAGCCCCACGCTCAGCACGAGCGCCGCCGTGAGCAGCAGCGCGCTGACGAGCGAGCTGCCGCCGGCTGCGGCGAAAAACATGGTCATGAGCGCGATGAGCGCCGGGAACCGCCCGTTGCACGGCATGAGGCTGTTGGTCAGCACGGCAAGCAGCCGCTCGCGCTCGGAGTCGATGATCCGGCAGCCGACCACGCCCGCCGCGTTGCAGCCGAGGCCCATGCACATCGTCAGCGCCTGCTTGCCGCACGCGTGGCAGGCGTGAAACGGCCGGTCGAGGTTATACGCCACGCGCGGCAGATAGCCTGCGTCCTCGAGCAGCGTGAACAGCGGGAAAAAGATAGCCATCGGTGGCAGCATCACGGCCACGACCCATGCCAGCGTCCGGAACATGCCGTCCACCAGCAGCCCGTGCAGCCAGAGCGGTGCGCGCAGCGCCGTGAGCAGCGCCGAAAACTGTGCCTGCACCCAGCCGAGCGCGCGCGCCAGCCATTCCGACGGGGCGTTCGCGCCCGCGATCGTCAGCCACAACACGCCCGCCAGCCCCAGCAGCATGACGGGGTAGCCGGTCGCCCGGCTCGTGAGCAGGCGGTCGAGCCGCCGGTCGCGCGCGGCGTATTCGGCCGTGCCGTAGGTCACGCACGCGCGGCAGATGGCCTCTGCCCGGCGCACATCGTCCGCGGGGTCTGCCGGCGGCGCCGCGTCCGGCAGCGGCTGCGGCGCCGTCGCGACGGTGTCGAGCGCGTCGAGCAGGGCAGAGAGCGTTTTCTTTTTTCGCGCCGTCACGCCCACGACCGGCACGCCGAGCTGCGCCTGCAGCTCCGGCAGATCGACGGCGATGCGCTTGCGCCGCGCCTCGTCGAGCAGGTTCACGCACACGATCAGGTTCGGCGTCACGCTGCGCACCTGCAGCGCGAGCACGAGCGTGCGCTCCAGGCACGTCGCGTCGCATACGACGACCACGGCGTCGGCCTCGCCGCCGCGCACAAAGTCGCACGCGACGGCCTCCTCTGCCGAGTGCGGGCACAGGGAGTACGTGCCCGGAATGTCCACCAATAAATAGTTTTCCCGCGCCGAGCAGCACCGGCCGCACGCGCAGCCGACGGTCTTGCCCGCCCAGTTGCCGGTGTGCTGGTGCATCCCGGTCAGGGCGTTGAAGACGGTGCTCTTGCCGACATTCGGGTTGCCTGCCAGCGCCACGACGCGCTCGCCCGCCCGGCGTGTGCCGCCGAACGCGGCCGCGTGCGCGCCGACAGAGCGGTGCGTCAGTCCCATGCGCGCACCCCCTTTACGACACGGCCACGCGGATGCCGCGGCAGTCGCACCGCCGCAGCGCGATCACGGTGCCGCGGATGAGATAGGCGCTCGGGTCGCCCATGGGGCTGCGGCCGAGGCAGACAACGCGCGTGTTTTCGATCAGGCCGAGGTCGCGCAGCCGCCGCTGCATCCCATCGGGCGCGCACACGCTGCGCACGGTCGCGCTCTGGCCGGGCAGCAGCTCGCTGAGCGTTTGGATCTGTGTCATGGTTGCTTCCCCTTCCTCCGGAGGCGGGTGCCTCCCGTACCCATGGTATTCGGCAAAGTGCGCGCGGGTGCGGGCGGTCAGTTTGCGCCCGTGAGGATGATCTCTTCAGCCAGCTGCTGCGCGTTTTTGAGGATGTGTTCGGCCATTTCGGGCGCGGCTAGTGCATCTGTGATCGAGTTGAACAAAACAATATATGCCTTTTTATATAGTTTGTTCATATCCATAATGTTCCGCTCCTTCCGTTTTTTCTTGATTATAACGCAAAACGCAACGCGAATGCAATGCATAAAACAGGTGCAAAACGCCGTACAATCATGAAAAAACGAAGAAAGGAGCGGCATCATGGCAGCATTTCAGATACCGCGCACACCGCACACGACGAACAAGACCATCCGCTTTCCGGATGATGTCATCGCGGATGTGGAGGCGGCCATCACGGGCAAGGACTGTACGTTTTCCGCGTTCGTGATCGCGGCGGTGCGCAGCGCGCTCGCGCAGCTGGCCGAATCGCCGGAAGCATGAACGCGCCTTGCGCGCGGGCGTTGGGTGTAGTATAATGCAGGAAAATACCTGTATCAGGAGTGACCGATATGGCAGACAAACCGAAAACGAATGTGGATAAGTTCTTTGAGATTTATGATGCCGACCCTGCCCTGCAGGCGCGCGTGCAGCAGGCGATGGACTGCTATCCCGGCAGTCTCGAGATCCGTGACGTGATGACCGAGCATGTGCTCCTGCCGGTGGCGGAGGAGCTGGGCCTGCCGTTCACGCTCAAGGAGTTGCGCAATTATGAGCTGCTCAAGTGGGGCCGCCAGCACCAGGACCGCGAGTTGACGGACGACGAGATGGCGGTGGATGACGAGACGACCTACTGGCTGCTCGACCGCGGCTGGTCGAACGACGAGGCTGCCTTCTGCGGCGGCGAGCATTGAGGTATGCAAAAAAGGCGCGCACCGGCTGGTGCGCGCCTTTGCTATATCCATATCTTCTTTACAGCCGGCTGCGGATGTCCTCCACATCGCGCTTCACGCCCTGAATGAACAGAGCGGCGTCGAGGCTGTAGGCCATGGCATCGAAGCCCTTACGGAAGCCGTCGACCACGCCGTCGGCCGTGCCGGTGAAGAACATGCAGTACTTTCCGACCGCGCGGCAGGCGGCGACGATGCGCGTGACGGCCGCCTGAAATTCCGGCGCGTCGAACTGCCCCGGCATGCCCATCGAGATCGACAGGTCGAACGGCCCGACGAAGATGCCGTCCACACCGTCCACGGCGCAGATGCCCTCGATGATATCGAGCGCCTCGGCGGTCTCGCACTGCGGGAAGAGCAGGGTCTCGCCGTTGAAGTGGCGCATGGTCTCCGGCACGGAGCCGAGCCCGTCAAAGCCCCAGCCGTCCTTGCGCGACGGGCAGAAGCCCCGCTGGCCGATGGGGTAATATTTTGCGTAGTCCACGAGCGTGTGCACCTGCTCGAGCGTTTTGACGTTCGGCACGATCAGGCCCTGCACGCCGACGTCGAGCAGCTTGAGCACGGCGGGGCGGCTGATCTCGCGCACGCGCGCGATCGGGCAGATGCCACTCAGCTCGGCGGCGCGCACGAGCGCGGCGGTGGTCTCGGCCTCGATGGGGGAGTGCTCGTTGTCGATGATGGCAAAATCGAGCCCCGTGCGGCCGAGGCACTCCATAAGGCTCACGCTGGCGGTGTCAAAAAAGGTGCCGATGGGCTGCGCGCCGGCGGCGAGCTTCTGTTTGAGCGTGTTTTCCATGCGGATTCCTCCTTATCTTGTCTCGATGCCCCGATTATACGTGCATTTTGGCGCAAAGGCAAGCACCGTTGAAAAGAGGGATGCAACTTTGCATCCCTCTTTTTCATGCTGGAATCACATATAACGAGCCAAAGCTCTCCGCCGCCTTCTTGAGAATGCCTGCCCGGGCATATCCGCCTGTGAGGACGGGCAATATGCGGGCCTTTATGACAGCGCGAAAGCAGCAAAGCTGATTTTCGAGGGCTTTCAGCCCTGCCGGTAACAGGCCCTTATAAGAAAATAGTAAACCGCCGGCTATGCCGGCGGTTTTGATTTGGAATATAAGTCAGCCAATCGGAACTGTGCTGTGAATTAATCTATCATCTCGCGCAGGTCGCCGCCTTCCTTCAAAGCGCCGCACTTGATAGCCAGCTCGGTCAGCTCTGCTTCCAGAGCGTCTGAGAAGTCCATGCCGGTAAGCTTGTTCTTCTCCATCTGACGAGCTTCGATTTCGCCAGGCAAGAAGATTTCCGTAACGCCCTTTGCAGGACGGCTGTATTTCAGTAGCTGAACCAGCAGGTCAGCATGTGCCTTGAAAGCGTCAACGTCTATGAAGTGGGCGATATCCAGCAGAATAACTGCGAAGCCGGTTTCTTCGGGTTCCATATTTTCTACAAAGGGAATTTCTGCGGAAACCTTTGCACCGGACAGAACACCGCCGAACAGGTCAACAAAGGTAGCCAGACCGTAGCCCTTGTGGTCACCCATGGGACGAACTACGTATGCCTTATGGGGGTCGGTGGTGGGCAGGCCATCATAGTCATTTGCCCAGCCTTCGGGCATTTCCTTGTTTTCACGACGATAAGCCTGAACCTTACCGATTGCAACACCGGAGGTGGAGATGTCAATAACAATGGGACGTTCAGGGTTGGAAGTGGGAGCACCCATGATGATGGGGTTGGTGCCGATCAGACGGTCAGCGCCCAGATAAGGAGCCTGACAGGGGTAGGTGTTGGACATAACAATACCGATAACATTGTCTTCTGCCATACGGTGACCGTAGTAGCCGCCGCAACCGATATTTGCGGAGTGACGGCCGGTACCTGCGGCAACGCCGTACTTGCGTGCGCGCTTCAGAACTTCGTCATATACAGTGTTAACAGCAACAATACCGGAGCCGCCGCCGCAGTCAAAGGAGATAGCAGCACCTTCATCTTTGACGATTTTCCATTCGGGCTGTGCAACCAGCGCACCGGCCATGTACTGTCTCAAATATATGCAAAGACGAGACAGACCGTGGGAATAGGTGCCGGTGAAGTCGGAGTGGGTAACAACAGCAGCCAGAGAGATTGCGTCTTTTTCGGGAACGTCGTTAGCTAGCAGCAGGTTCTTAATCAGAGTATTTTCCTGTTCAAAAGACAGATGAATCATATTAAAGTCCTCCTGTTATGTTTTCCTCATTTTGTTAAACAAATAACCATTTAAATTGTAGCATATATACCAAACAAGTGCAAGAAAAATAAATCCGGCCGTTCGAAACCTGTAGCTTCAAAATCGGCCTAAGAGTCTGTGCCGCCCTTAAGCTTGACCCCTATGCTCTTCTATTCATACACCATCCTCAAAGTGGCGTTTAATTACCTTTAATTTGTATTCTGCCGAATAATATTTTGTGTTTTTAGCGATGAAGAAGTTCAAGAAAAAGCGAGAAGGTGCATGAGCGTGTTAAAAGAAGAATACTCAATATATTCCTCAATAAAGGCTGCAAGCTCCTTTATGGCATCGCCGCCTTTAAGCACCGAGCTAACAGGCCGTCTGCTGAAATTCAGCACCCGGTTTTCCCTGTCAACGGCACCTATCCTGAAATTGGTGCCGCCTATATCTATACCGATAATCAGTTTTTCTTTCATAACATTAAAAGAGACCCCGGTATGACCGGGGCCTTTATACCATATTACTTGACTTCTGCTGCCAGCCTGCGCTTCTTTGCACGCTGGATATTTAAATTCGGGCTTGCAATTAGCTGAATATTTCCATCGTTACGTGACATGGCAACAATGCCATCAATAATAGGGGCAAAAACACTAGATGAGAAGAATCCGACGCTGCGGCGATATAATTTTGTATGTTTAAGCGTGGGGACAAGAAAAGAACTGGCTATATTTTCATCACCATAGCTTATATAGCTGCGTTTTATATCTAATTCTCTAAAGCTCATATTTGACACACTCCTTTAAGAGATTTCACATTTAGGGTTTCTTTCGTGGAGCAGGGTACAGGAGTCGAACCTTTTCTGGTTCAAATCCACCCACCGCTAACTTTTTCCGACTCCTTTGCTCCGTGTATTTGCCCCAAAAGGTGCGCGGAATTTTTACCCTGAAAACGCAAAAAACCGGCCTCAGTCTGGCCGTGATCGCCATTCCGAAGCCGGTTTTCTCTGGTTTTACAGTATTTTGGGCTATTTCAGCCCTAAAAGCAAGAAAATTGCCTGATTTGTCCGGTAGACAAATCAGGCAACTTATTTGGTGCTCCAGCGGGGATTCGAACCCCAATAAAATCTAGTGTTTTCAGCGGTTATCTCCGTTTGACAACACTTTTGACAACTTTACGTTGCGTTTTACGTACCGGTTGACCTTGTTGTGAACCTGCTGTTTGCGCTTGTCCTCCAGGTCGGTGTAGATGTCCTGCGTCATTGCGACGGTTGAGTGCCCGAGCAAGTATTGCGCGTCCTTGACGTCGATATTCGCACTGTGTAGCATGGAGGCGTATGCGTGCCGGAGCTGGTGTGCGGTCGATTGGATGCCGTGGCTCTGCTGGTATTTTTTTAGGCCGGATTCCAACTCCGTTTTTGTCGGCAAGCCGTCCGGGAAGAAGATGAATGTCTCCGGGTCATCATAGTGCGGCAGAATCTCGATGACGTTATCCGGCAGGTCGAGGTAGCGCACGCCGGCTTCGGTCTTGGGGGCTTTGAGAACAGGCTTTCGTGTGTCAGAATATGCAACGGCACGCGCGACGCACGCAGTCCGCGTAGTGAGGTCAATATCTTTTTGCTTCAGCGCGGCAGCCTCACCGCGTCTGGCACCAGTGTACAGCATAAAATACGACATCCGCGCAAACAAACTTTCAGTTTTCGATTCCTCGATTTTTTTCAGATCGTCAGGCGGGGTTGGTTTCCTGGGCACGCGCGGGTTGCCCTTCGGTGTCGGGATGCCGATACAGGGGTTCGCGTCGATGTCCGCACAGAGAAAGGCATGGTTCAGGATCTGCCGTATCACAGATTTTGTGTTGTTGATGACCTTTTGCGAGTAGCCACGCGCCGCGAATCTCTGCAGGAACACGACGATCTGGTGGCCGGTGATGTCCGTGACATACTGGTCGCCGAAAGCGTCCACAGCGCGATTCTTTGCTGTTCTGTAACCGCATACGGTGTTTGGAGACAGGCGCGGTTCGCACTGCTCCCACCAGTCAGCGGCGACGGCCTCGAATGTCCGGCCCTTGCCAGCAGCCTCGTTCGCGTGCTTTTCGCATTCACGGATATAGTCATCACGCTTTTGTTCGACTTCTTTGTCGGTTTTCCCATAGAAATACTTTCGCTCGCCATTGATGGTGTCAGACAATACAATGCGTCCGTCTTTGCGCAGCGTGTATTTTGTCCTTTTTCTTGCCATGGGCATCCTCCTGTTGGGTTCTTGCATAGTGGGGAATTTGTGCAATCGGATATTTACAATCCAGAAAAAGAGTCATAAAATAGAAATATAGGGCGTACATTATTCTGTGCGTCCAGAATACCGACAACAAATCTACCGTCCTAGTGCTGCAGCACCGGGGCGGTTTTGTATAAAAACAAAATATGCGGACATTTATAAAGATAATAGCACGGATAAATGTTTAATTACAAAAAACGCTTGATTTTGCAATTAAACAATGATATTATGCATCAAACCGAACAAAATAAGAGGATTTTAAAGAACAAGAGGTATTTACATGAACTATGAGTCTTTAAGGACGTTATATTATAAGGATCCTGAACTGTATCAGCAGGAGTATGCCAGCCGGCGGAACGGAAGAGCTACTATCCACATAGATTTTGATGTTTCGGGAAAACCGGCATTTTTTGAGGAAAATAATGAAGTAATTCTCCTAGCGTTTCAAATCATGTCATGCGACAAGAAGATTCTTTCGATCAGCAAGGATCTGCCGCCGATTGCGCTGCAGCAGTACAGGAAGAAGTGTCTGATTGACGAAATTGTCCTTACAAACAAAATCGAAGGCGTACACAGCAGCCGGAAAGAGATCGGTGAGGCACTTGCAGTGCTCGATGAGCAATCTTCTGCAAAAGGGAAACGTCATCGGTTTATCGGGCTTGTCAATAAGTATAATAAGCTTACGAAAAGTGAGTCAGTATCTCTGGCATCATGCGAAGATATCCGGAATATTTATGATGAGCTGGTACTGGAAGAAGTCATTGCCGAGAACCCACAAAATGCCCCCGACGGGAAAATCTTTCGGAAAGATCAGGCCACTGTTCGCAGCGCGACTGAGCGAGTGATCCATGCAGGCTTGACGCCTGAGAAAAAGATCGTGGAAGCGATGGAAAAGGCGCTTGCGTTTTTACACGATGACTCCATACCATGGCTGTTCCGGATCTGTATTTTCCACTATATGATCGAATATATCCACCCGTTTTATGATGGGAATGGACGGCTTGGCCGGTTCATCCTGAGCTGCTGCATCGCGGAAGAATATGAGAGCCTAAGCGCGTATCGCATTTCGGAAACGGTGAAGGAAAACATCAAAGACTATTATGATGCGTTTCGGGTTTGCAACGATCCGCGCAATCTTGGCGATTTAACGCCGTTCCTGTTGATGATGCTGGAAATGCTCTTGAAAGCTATGCAGGAACTCATAGACGGGCTGCAGAGGCGGAAAATTCAGTGGGATCGGTACGAGAAGCGGGTAGATACTTTGCCAAAGAGCAAAAACAAAAAAATGCGCTTGGTCTACAGTCTGCTGATTCAGGCGGCGTTGTTTTCGGAGGACGGGATATCTAACGCAGAGCTGCGGATTTTTGGCGGAGTCAGTTATGGAACGCTCCGGAAGCTGCTGGATAATGTAAGGGATCAAGGACTACTGATCCAAACAAAGCGGGGGCGGGAAAACTGTTTTAAGATGGATCTGAACCTTCTGGATGAAAAATTCATGAAACAGAACTAAACCTTCGCGTTTGCATATTGCCCCGGTGCGCTGCACCGGGGCAATTCTTATTTGATATCCGGTACCGTGGGAATTGCATCTTCACCTGGCAGGACGGCGCTGCAAAGCGTTTCGATAGCGCGTGCAAGCTCTTTGGCCTTGTCGGCGCTCATAATAAGAGAGGCGACAGGCTCCTTTGTGACTTTGTCGAGTTTACCTGTGCCGTCGAAACCAGGACACTGTTGTGCGAAGCAAAGCACAAATTCGTTGCCATTTCCGCTGAGAGCACAGCTAAAGCCGTTTGTGTACTGATACATAGCTACCTCCATTATTACATTTGCATCAATTCATCCGCGTCATCCAGAGTTTTAAACTCTGCGACTTCGGAAGATTCAGTGTGCCATTCGCACGGTCTGTAATCGTCAAAACGAATGATTTGCACCTGATTATAGTGCGGCGGAGCAGTCGTGACAAACGGGCATTGCATTGGGATTTGCAGCTTGTCAGCAATCTGGGTGAGTGTGTGGAGCGTGAAGTTTGTCTCGCCCTTCTCCCATTTTGACACGGTGCTTTGAGACACGCCCATATAGTCGGCGAATTCTTTTTGGTTCATGTGGAGATCAAAGCGCTTTTTGCAGATCTCTGCGGCGATTGCTCCCTGTAGTCCTGCGAGCATGATTGCGGCCGGGGACATGGATTTTGAAAGCGCATCGAGTAGTGCGTAGGTGTTAGGCGTTTTCATGGTTATCTCCCTTTCTGGCTTCTTCGAGGCGTGCTTTTGCTGGCTCAATATACTTGGTGTAGTCGGTCTTCCGCTTTCCTCCTCGCTCATAGAAGGTCAGCAAAAGAATCGGCTGTTGGTTTTGCAGGAACGAATATAGCACTCGTATGTTGTACCCGTTGCCTGTAAGATGCATACTGAACAGGCCGTTGCCGATGGATTCAAACTCTTTAGACTGTACTGCTTGCGCACCGAACATGGACAGCATTTTTAACTGCCGGATGAGTGTAGCAAAAAGCTTTCCTTCAATACCGGTTTCGGCAATCAGCTCGACCAACTCTTGATAAAATTCACGAGTATACAGAAGTTCACCGAGTATGCTGCATAGCCAGGATAGCACTTCTTCTCTTTTCATTCTATGTACCTCAGCGCAATAATATTACTTTTAGAGAATAATATCAATAGAAATGATAAAAAAATTCGCGGATAGAATAAAATGTTTACATTTTTGGCGTAGATTTGACTTACGGCACTTCATTCTCCCTTAGTCAGAAAATGCCGTCTGTACAGCTCTTTCAGCTCATCGGCGGTGTAGTTCGTGCCGAACCGGCGATTGATGAGGCCGCGCGTGACGCCCCAATTCCAGCCATAAGTAAAGATCATGCGGTACATTTCGTCGTAGATTTCAGGCGTCATGCGCGTTCCTCCCGCAAAACGATACATTCAGTTCCGCCCTGACGTTTTTACGCCAGGGCGGTGATGATTGACTATGTGTTACCAGGCATCGACGCTTGTCAGTTCGAATGAGGCAAACTGATCTGTTGTGAGCGGGGTGGCCGTGTATTTCCACGTGGAATCTGCGGTCAGATCATTGATGTTGTCAATAGCGGTGCCGATTTGGTTGCCATCCTGATCATATAGTGCGAAGGTGACAGCCACATAAGACAGCTGTTTCCCGGAGGTGTTTTTAATCGTGCCATTGATGCACTGCAAGCCATAACTTGTTTGTCCGGCTGCCGGGTCTGTCTCTGTTGCCAGCTTGTTGTAGCTGAGTTTCGCAACGAGATCAGTGTTTTCCGGTGCCTGTGTCTCGACAGTGCCGGTTACACGTGACGGATTGTCTTTGCTTCCGCTGCCGCCGGCAATCGCGGCGATCACGATGATTGCGCAGAGAGCGATCAAGACGATCAAAACGATTTTTTTGGCTTTGCTCGGCTGCTTCCGACCACACTGCGGGCAGACTTTTGCCTTGTCGTCGATCTCTGTTCTGCAGAACTTGCATTGTTTCATAGACATTCTTCCTCTCGTTTTTCTCACCATTTCCGGCGGATTACGACAATTCTATCATTTTATGGCCGGAATGTCTATTCTTTCTTCTCTGTACGATAAAGAGGACTGTGCTACACTGACGCCGCTGCGCATAATAAGCGCGGAGGCGATGAAAGGTGAACTATCAAGACTACAAGGACGCGCGCGGCACACGCCGCTGATCCTGACCGGCAGCTCTGTCACCTCGCAGTCGATCAGGATGCGCCACGATGCATCGCGTCTGCTTGCCCCGGCCTGTGTGCTCTGGGGCTGCGGCGTGCGGTCTGCCGAGGACATCGAGCGTCTGTGCGACATCAGCCGAGCGGCTGCCGAATTCCGCTGGTCGCGCATGCAGGAGCTGTACCGGCGGCAGCGCTTCTTAACCTCGCCGCTCGAGCGGCTGGTATATGCGCAATTCGAGGATTACATCAAAGGTCATCGGCTTCCGGGAGCTGGTCGATAATCATTTTCAGAGCGAGTGCTTGTTCACTGCTTAGTGCTTTTTCAGTGGTTGCTCCACCGTAAGTAAGTCGAATCAAGTTCGGGCTTGTATTAGCTGGCTTTAGAGTGGTTGGATCGCTCATCGAATCGTCGGCCAGGTATGAAACCGGGACGTGGAACAAATCTGCCATGGCTCTAATTTTGGATAAAGGAATATCGCTGACACGCCCACATTCCCACTTGCTTACTGCGTTCTTTTTTACGCCGAGTAGAGAGCCAAGCTGTGTTTGGGTCAGTTCGAGTTGCAGCCTGCAGCTTCGGATTCTATCTCCAATTCCATTGCCGCGAGCGGCTGCACTGTTGCTGGTGCTTGTTCCCCATCCGGCTAAATATGCTGGTGAGACGCCGATGGCATCCGCTATTGTTTCCAATCGGTCAAGCGGGATGTTGACCACTTTTCCAATTTCGTATTTGTAGATTGTCTGTTTGGTTGTCCCACACATAGAGGCGAGCTCTTCCTGCGTGAGACCAACAGATTCGCGTGAGGCCCTGATTTTTTCCCCGATTGTCATTTGGAATCAGCTCGTTTCGTATGTGATGTCAAAGGTCATCGGCTTCCGGGAGCTGATCGATGAGCGTTTTCAGAGCGGCGACTTGTTCGTCGCTCAATTTTTTTTCGATGAAACTGCCGTCGCGCCCAGCAATGCGGACAACATTCTTATTTTCAAGGGACGTGTTTTCTGGCTCATGCGCTTCGGTTTCCCAGCCCATGAGGTAAGCCGGAGTTACATGCAAAGCCTTAGCAATCAGTTCAAGGCGATCAAGAGGGATTTTGTCAGTTTCTCCTGTCGCATATCTGTAAAGTGCTGTTTTGGGAATGCCTGTGAGCGCCGATAGAACACCGTATGATAGATTTTGGTCTTCAACAAGTCTCAAAATGCGGTTGGATATGCTGTTCATAATTGCCTCCGAGTCATTGAGTTACTTGAAGTATATAGCGCTTGTTTCAAAAATGCAATAGAAAAATGAGAAAAATCGTTTCAAAAATGGATTGACAAGTGGAGGCGCTGGTGCTATTATGAAATCGTTCCAGAAATGGAACACAAAACTCGCTGAAAGGAGGGAACGTCTGATGAACTTGAAGCTCCTTAGTGATCGCGTATCTGAAGCCGGGATTACTCAGGCGGAACTGGCTAAAAGGGCGGGAATCTCGGCAGCATCTATGTCCAGAAAAATGCGTGGCAAGACGCTCTTTAACACAAAAGAGGCAGAGACAATTTGTGAAATTCTCGGAATCATGGACAGCTCCGATAAGGTAAAAATTTTTTTGTCATAATCGTTCCGCTTTAGGAACGAAAAACATCCGCACATACAGTGCAGATGTTTTTGATCAATTTATTCGATTGATTGATTGGAGGTGAGAACATGAAGGGTTTTGATGTCGGCACGTTTGCAATCATCTTCAACGTGCTTGTGCTCCTGTTCATCATTTTCTGTCACGTTGTGCTCTGAACGAACAGGGAGAGGAGCTCCGCATGGTGGATCAGCACTTCAGCCACGAGCGAGAGAAAGGCAATGCCGATCGACACCCAGCTTTTAATGTCCGCCTTTTTAGCTTTCGCCTTGGCCATCTCAGCGCTTTCGCACGCGGCGTCAGCGATTCGGCGGAGCTCCGCAATCTGGTTGGCAACAGCTTGGGCCTCGTTGGATTTTTGCTCCCGCTCCTGTTTGAGGCGAGCGAATTCGAGCCGGCCGGCGTCGGTGATACAAACGATGTCATCACTGAGAGCTCTCACAAAATGTGGCTCATGTGTCCAGAGAGCGCGAGCGGCTGCTTCGATGTCTGTTGCCGATTCCCCGGTCTCAAGCTGGAAGTCCGTGAGATTCAGGCGGTCGCAATGAGAGCTCAGACGCGAGAGCATTTCGTATTGTAATTCGAGAATATCCATAAAAATTCCTCCTTCGCTGTGATTCTACCACGTGCGAGGAGGAACAGGCAAGAAAAGGAGAGAGGTACATATGCCGCGAGAAAAAGAAACCTTCCGGCTTGAGCTTGAGGAAATCTTGAAATTCACCGGAGGACGCCGGGTGCTGACGGTGACGGACGTCAGCAATTATACAGGGCAGAGCCGGCGGGTGTGCCGCGAGCGGTACAACGTCAGCGGGAAAGAGGGCATCAGCGCTGTGGCGCTTGCCCAGATGTTGGCCAGATAGGTCAAGAGAAAGGAGAAACCAATGAAAGCAACAGGAATCGTCAGAAAGGTCGACGAGCTCGGCCGCATCGTGATCCCGAAGGAGCTGCGGCGGACGCTCGGAATCAACGAGAAAGACCCCGTCGAGATCTACACGGATGGGAAGGGCATCATCCTGCACAAGTACGCGCCGGGCTGTGCGTTCTGCGGCAGCGTGAACGACATCCGGTACATCCACGGCACGCCGGTGTGCAATATCTGCGCGAACAACATGCAGATGCTGTACCGCACGGCAGAAGGCGGTGATGACGAATGAAGGTGTTCGGAGATCCGCGCGACAAGAAAAAATTCCGCCGCTACATCGTATGGGGCGTTGAGGACGGCATCGTCTGCGCGTCCTTCATGGCCGGTATCGCGCTCGCCGGGTGGGTGTTCCACCTTATCTTCTCGGTCCTCGGCGTCGCATGAGACGTCCGGAGGTCATCTATATGTCCCCGGAAGAGCTGGCGGAGCGCCGCCGGCATGACCGCTGGGCCGCAAAAGGCCGCGCGCGGGTGGCGCTCCCGGGCCGTGTGGCCGTGATCGTACCGTGCGCATCGCCGTTCGCGGCGATCCAGTGCGCGGCGGAGCTGTGGGGCGTCCCATGGCAGGAAGTCGTCCACGGGGCGCGCGTCATGTGGGCGCCACCGGAGACATAAAAAGACACCGCCTGCGAAGATCGTCAAACCCGCAGGCGGTGAAAACCCAATAGCGCAGGGCGCGCTACACTATATATATATTATAGCACACAGTTGCCTGCCCTGCAAGCCGAAAAACGCTGACGCCGCAAGGCGTTTTCAGCTTCGGTAAGACCAATTACTAACTCGACCGGAGACAGACAGGGAGGCAATCATGCCGTATGTACATCGCACCGTCGTGTGCGGCGACACGATCGAGCACCGCAAAATGTATTCATCCCGTGTGCACAGCAAGGAAGTCAAGCCGCGCAAGCGCTCATTCGATGGGGAGACATCGCTCCGCCAGGAGCGCATCAATGAGCGCGTGGCCGAGGAGCACCTGCGCTGGCTCATCAACTGCAACTACCATTATGGCGACTTCCACTTGGTGCTGCACTACTGGTGTAAAACCATCACATTAGAGCAAGCCGAGCGGGACAGGGCCGCATTCTTCCGTGAGCTGCGCAAGGCCTACGCCAAAGCGGGCAAGCGCCTGAAATACATCGCTGTGATCGAAACCAAGCACATGACGAACGTGCATCATCACATCCTACTGCCGCGCTTTGACGCGCAGATCATCGCCGCGGCCTGGACAAAGGTGACCAACGGCGCGGGCTCTATCAGCTTCCAGATGCTCGATGACCGGAAGAACCACGCAAAGCTCGCGTCCTACCTCATCAAGGAATCACGCTCCACCATGCGCCGCTGCCGCGAGCAGGGCATCCGCCGCCGGCGGTATACCTGCAGCGCCGGCATGGCCAAGCCGGAGATCCGCTATCAGGTGACCAAGGCCGAGACGTGGAGAAAAGAGCCGAAGGCCAGACGGGGGATGCATCTCTATCGCTTTGACGATGGGTCGGAGTATAAGAGCGGCTGGCACGAACTGAGCGGCTGGCCGTGGCAGGAGTATTACGAGATCAAAGACACCGCATAGGAAGGAGCGCACACAATGGGAATCCGTATGGACAGCCTGCCGCCACGCTATCAGAAACAGGCGGCGCGCAAGCTGGATCCTGTGGCGTATGAAAAGGCGCTGCAGTTTTTCCACGCCGAGGAGGACAAAAGCCCCGCGCGCCAGGCGCAGGGGAGCATCAGTCACGCGCTCGGCGATAGCTTCGAGGCACAGATCCTCACCGCGTGCGGATACTACCGGTCGGTCTGTTACGCGGAGATCGACAAGACGCCGGAGCCGATCAAGGTCATTTCCGGCCGGCATCAGAATCCGAGCGGCTGTTGGTCGTTCGAGGCGGTTTTCACCAAGCAGGCGCAGCCGGATTTTCAGGGCACGATCGACGGCGGCCGCAGCGTTGTATTTGAAGCCAAGGCCACGGACAAAGACCGCATCCTGCAGAGCGCGGTGACGCACGAGCAGGCATATGCCATGCAGTCGCACGCCCAGAAGGGCGCACTGGTCTTTGTGCTGGTGTGTCTGCGCGGCCGCGCGGTCTATCGCGTGCCGTGGGAAGTCTGGTGGCGGATGAAGGAGCATTTCGGCCATAAGTACATGACGGCCGAGGAGCTGGAGCCGTACCGGGTGCAGCTGCGCCGGGGCGTGATTCTGTTTCTCGGCGATCCGGAGTGAGGTGGGCACATGGCAATCAAAAACTATACGACGAAAGTGGACGTATATACGTCCATCGGAGAAATCCAAGGCGCGCTTGCACGCCACGGCGCCACCAAGATCATGATTGACTACGATAATGGCAAGCCGCAGGCGATCGCGTTTGGGATCGACACGCCGGTTGGGCCGCGTGGCTTCCGCCTGCCGGCGGCCGTAGACGGAACGCTGCGAGTGTTCGCGGCGCAGAAGATCAAGGCCGACCGCGAGCAGGCGGAAATGACTGCGTGGCGGAACGTGCGCGACTGGGTGCTGGCGCAAATGGCGCTGATCGAATCCTGTGATGTGCCGATGCAGCAGATCTTCCTGCCGTATATGGCAGATGATCGCGGACGGACGGTGTACGAGCTGTATGCCGCCGGGCAGCTCGCGCTCGGCGCGGGGGAGGCGACATGATGCTGCGCACACAGGAGACACTTGACGGCGAGATCATCGTTGACAGCTTTGCCGGTGGCGGCGGCGCGTCCACGGGAATTGAGCTGGCGCTGGGGCGAATCGTCAATGCGGCGATCAATCACGACCCGGCAGCGATCCGGATGCACGAAGCGAACCATCCGTACACGGAGCATTACCAGGCATCTGTCTGGGATGTGGATCCGGAGACGGTCTGCCGAGGTCGGCCGGTGGCGCTGGCATGGTTCTCGCCGGACTGTAAGCATTTTTCGAAGGCAAAGGGCGCGGCGCTTGTTGACCGCAAGATCCGGGGCCTCGCGTGGATCGCCCTGCGCTGGGCGGCGAAGGTGCGCCCGCGCGTCATCATCCTTGAAAACGTCGAAGAGTTCCAGACGTGGGGGCCGGTGCGTAAGGGGAAGCCGGTAAAGAAAATGGCCGGTACGACGTTCCAGAAGTTTGTCGGGCAGCTTCGGGCACTGGGGTATACCGTGGAATGGCGCGAGCTGGTGGCAGCCGACTATGGTGCGCCGACTACCAGACGTCGGCTGGTGCTGATTGCCCGCTGCGACGGACGTGCGATCGTCTGGCCGGAGCGCACACACGCCCCGCGAGACAGCGTGGAAGTGCGCAGCGGCAAGCTGTTGCCATGGCGCAGTGCTGCGGAGATTATCGACTGGTCGCTGCCGTGCCCTTCGATTTTTTCGACGAAGGATGAAATCCGCGAGCGGTACGGCATTTCCGCCGTCCGGCCGCTGGCGGACAACACCATGCGCCGCATTATTCGCGGCGTGGACAAGTTCACGATCAAATCCGGGGCACCGTTCATCGTTGATTGTAACCATTCCGGAGGTGGGCACGTCACGGATAGCCAAGAGCCGTGTAAAACGATTACGGCAAAGCACACCGGTGGCATTTGCCGGCCGGTCCTCACGCCGCTGACGATGACGAACACCAGAAACAGTGTCGGGGCACCGGTCTCCGAACCAATGAACACAGTCCGTACAGGCGGAGGCGGCGGGCAGATGCTGCTATCGCCGTCACTGATCCAGTACCACACGGAGAAAACAGAAAGCGCCCGAGCGGCTGGACTGGATAAGCCCGTCTGCACGGTGGACGCCTCGAACCGTTACGGCCTTACCTGCGCGAATCTGGTGGAGTATTACGGCAGAGGCCGGCCGTTGGATGTGCAAAGCCCGATGCATGCGGTCACGAGTCACGACCGGGAAGCCGTGGTTGCTGCACATGTAGTCAAGTATTACAGCGGGGTGGACGGTGAGAAAGCGGGAGAGCCGCTGCCGACAGTGACGGCCATCGACCACAATGCGGTATGCGCTGCCCACGTGGTCAAGTACAAGCGGGACGAAGTCGGCACACGGCCGTCGGAGCCGCTGCCGACACAGACAGCGGGCGGCGTGTTTGGCTGCTGCAAGGCAGTGCTTTGTAAAATCGGCACATCCGAGCGGCTTCACTACTGGCCGCAGATCCGCGATCTGCTGAACCGGTACTGTGGCTACGCACTGGGCACGGATGACCTGCTGCTCCTGTCAATCGGCGGTGTGCTGTACTATATCGCGGATATCGGCTTGCGGATGCTGTCACCTCGGGAGCTGTACAACGCCATGGGCTTTCCGCCGGATTACATCATCGACCATGATGCGGCCGGAAAGCCATACCCGAAGACACAGCAAGTAGCCAGATGCGGCAATGCCGTCTGCCCGCCGATGGCTGCGGCCGTTGTGGCAGCGAACCTCCCGGAGTATGCAGTGCCCGGGAAAATTGAGACAATGGCCGCACTCGCTGATGCGGTGGCTATGTAAAAAACAAAGGAGGACAACCATGAATCGAGAAACCCAAAGAGCGAGCATCCTGCAGATGGCGCAGGGTGCATTCCAGGAGCGCGTGGACTATGAGATGCAGCGCTGTGTTGACAACATCCTTGACGTCAACACCAAAGCAACCGCAAAGCGCAAGATCACGCTGACGATCGAGCTGACACCGGACGATGACCGCCGGCAGATCCGCGTGAATGTTGTTGCCAAGGCCACGCTCGCGGCGACCAATCCGGTCGCAACGTCGCTTTGCGTTACCACTGATGGCAACGGGGAAATGGTCGTTGCCGAAATTGTGCCGCAGCTCCCCGGCCAGATGCGCATGGACGAGCATGAACAGGAAGCACCGAAAATTCTGAATCTGCTGCAGGCCAGCCAGCAGGCAGCCGAATAACGAAGGAGGATATGACAATGTTCGCAGAAATGATCGACAAAATCGTGAGCCTGAAAGAAACCAAAATCTTCGAAATTGATGGGCAGACCTATTCCGACGCCAATCTTACGCGGATCCCGCCGCATGTGGATCGTCCCGATTCCGTCAGCGTCAGCGGTCTGGATGCTGTCTGCAAGCTGGTGCGCACCGAGATCGCAAAGGTCGGGACGACCATCATGGTACATGTCCGGGATTACAACAAGGTCGAAGTAATGACAACGTATCTGCCGGACTTCTCCCGCAACGTCCTGTATCGTGCGCAGGCGGACGCGCCGGGCATGCGCACTGGCTGGCGTGACCGAGAAACTGCGCTGATCGAGCTGCGCAGTCTGTTCATCCCGAACGAAGGCACGGAGTATCTGCTGGATCTACTCAGCCGTATGTCCGATGAGAACACAGTGTCTACCAACGATAATGGTGTCACGCAGGCCGTGACGGCGCGGCAGGGCGTTGCGCTCAACGCAGTCGTTAATGTGCGCCCGCGGATCAAACTGCAGCCGTTCCGCACGTTCCTTGAGGTCGCGCAGCCGGAAAGCGAATTCCTCCTGCGCGTGGACAGCGAGAAAGGCATCGCCTTTTTCGAGGCGGATGGCGGCATCTGGCGTCTGGAAGCGAAACGCAACATCGCTGAGTATTTCGAGCGCGGCCTGAAAGACCTGATTGAACAGGGCAAGGTCGTCATCATGCAGTGATTCGATAGCACACTGGGCGGGGGAACTCGCCCGGTGCTCTGAAAGGAGGGCAACCATGAAGATCTATATATCAGGGAAAATCGCCGGCGATCCGGACTATAAGGGGAAATTTGCCCGAGCGGCTGCACAGCTTGAGCGGCTGGGCGCGACGGTCATCAATCCGGCCACAGCGCCGGAGGGGCTGGACAAGCTGGACTATATGCGCATCTGCTTCGCTGAGATGGAGGCAGTGGACTACGTTGTGTTCCTTCCGGACTGGGTGGAATCCGCCGGCGCGAAGCTGGAACGCGCGTGGTGCGACTATGTCGGCGTGCCGACGGCAGACTGGGACGATTTTCGGGTAGATATGCTTGTAAGGAAGTCGCACGGCTGCACATTCCGCGAGCTGCTGGTTATGGAGCATCCGGACAAGGTGGATGCACGCTTCATCGGCGGGTGTGCGGGATGCCCGGAGGAATACGGATATGAGCCGGGAAACGGTACTGAATGTCTGTGCGAGAAGAACTGGAATACAAAGAAAAGCGCGCCGCAGATATGCACAGAGTGCTGGGATCGCATTGTCCCGGGAAGCGAGGTAAGGGATGGCTGAATACATCGAGCGGAAAGCGCTGGATAAAGCACTGACGGCCGCCGCGGCACATGACAAGGACAAAAACCGCCGCACATGGGCAAAGGCAATCTGCATTTTGCACGATCTACCGGCTGCCGACGTTGTGGCGGTGGTCCGGTGCGAGCAGTGTGCACAGATGATATCGGCGGCAGATGCTGTATCTATGCCGATGGGCCGGTGAAAGATGATTTCTTTTGCTGTTATGGAGAACGAAACGAGGTGATTTTAGGTGGACTGGAAGCGGGAGGCGGCTGATGAGCTGCGCAACTACATGAACCGAAAGGCGGCAATTGCAAACATCAGAGATCAGATCGCTGACCTGGCGACAGAGATCACAAGCATCCGCAGCGCATCGTCGGACGGCAGCCCGGTCGCCGGCGGCTCGAACGGCCGGGACGATGCGCTCGTTAACAACATCCTGAAACGTGAGCGGCTGGAAGAGGCGCAGCGCTTGACCGAGAACCGGGTGCGCCGCGTGGATCGTGCCTTGAATCAGCTCTCTGAGCGGGACAGGTGCGTGCTGCAGCGCTTTTACATCGCACCGTGCATCGGCGGCGTCGAGCGGCTGTGCCGGGAATTGGCCATCGAGAAGCCAACAGCATACCGTTGGAAAGACAGCGCGCTGCGGAATTTCACGATTATCATGTATGGCCTCACGGAGAGCTGACGGAAAGATGAGAAAAAAGTGAGACGATTTTTTCGAAAATCTGTGTTAAAGTGATATCGCGGGATTGCGAGAGAGACCAGTCCCGCAAGTAACTTTGTGATATACCTCTCTTCCTTTCTCCTTTGATGCGGTCGCGCCCGACGGGGCGCGCGGATTGAAATATCTCTGTCAGTCTCTCATTTGTGAAGCGCCGGTCCAGCTTTCGGGTTCCGGCGCTTTGCTGTGCGAATATTGTGGTTGCATATTCTCAAACAAGAATGTAAAATATAGGGGAACATAAGAAACGGGGTAACAGGAATGGGATTCTTCAAGAGTAAAAAGGGAAGCATCATCAGCGACTATTTCTGCATCGAGGAAGACCTTGGCCAGTTCAAAAAGGGCGACGCTGTGGATGTCGCACTGTATGAAGATCATCTGGAGCTGCAGAAGGGTGTCGGGAACAAGGACGTGGCAACGCTGGCATACTCTCAAATCACGGACGTTTTCTACGGCTCGGACGTGCAGGTGCTTGTGAAAGACAAGTCGCCGATTGCGCGGGCCGTCGCTGGGGGTCTGCTGTTCGGAAGTACCGGTGCTGTGGTTGGCGCGATCAGCGGTGCCGGAAAGAAGGAAAAGAAGGTCAGGAGAATTCTCTTCATCATCAGCTATGTGTCTGCAGATGGGCAGGAATCTTTTCTGACGTTTCAGGATACGAGACTGTATAAAGGACCGAAGGTCGCGGCCAGACTCAAAAAGCTGTGCGGTATCGAAGCCGAGACCAAACCGAGCGCGACTGCCTCTGTGTTCAAACTCTAAAGTGTATATATTTACTGGAAGGATCGGGCTTGCGCCCGGTCCTTTTCTTACGGGCTGGATACTGTGACACAAAAACAGTTTTACAAGACGCAAGCGTGGAAACGCGCGAGAAAAGCATATATCGATTACAGGCTCGCGCTTGACGGCGGCATGTGCGAGGTGTGCCGCGATGAGCCGGGGTTGATCGTGCATCACACTATCTGGTTGGACGATATCAACTGCAACGATCCGGATATCAGCCTAAATCCGCGGCGCTTTCGATATGAGTGCCAGACATGCCACAACAAAGAGCGCGACCCGAGGAAGACAACGTCAGGCAGGTGTCTGTACAGCCCAGATGGCGAGATCATCCGCAACACAAATTACTGACCGAGCGGCTAGATCCCCCCCATCGCGCTGCGAAAAAACGAAGGTAGGGGACCGAGCCGGGGAGTTAAATTTTACTCCGCGCGCTACGCAAGGGGGTGTAGAAATGGCGAAACTGACCAAGAAGACGAGAGTTGACCGCGAAAAGAAGCGGCTGCAGGAGATTTTTAAGGATTTGGAGCCAAACAAGCTCGAAACCTGCCAATCATTGATTGACCGAGCGGCTTTCATTACCGTGAGTCTCCAAGACCTTGAGGTGCAGATTAACGAAACCGGATGGGTAGAGCATTACCAGAACGGCGCCAATCAGGGCGGCATGAAAAAGGCCGCTGCCGCAGATGTGCACATCAGTCTGACGAAAAATCTGAACGCCATTACGAAGCAGTTGCTCGAGCTGGTGCCGCCGGCGCAGAAAGAGAGCCGCCTGGCGGAGCTGATGAACAAATGACGCCTTACGCAAATTTCATTCAGGAGTACTACCACAAGATGACGACTGGCGAGGTCGTTGTCGGGAAGTGGGTGCGGATCCTTTACGAGAAGATCACCGCGGGCCTGCGCGATGGTCTTTTTTATTTCGACGAACGGAAAGCAAATCGTGCAATCGCGTTTATCGAGACGTTCTGCCATCACTGCGAGGGGCGCAACGATTTGATTCATCTGGAGCTGTGGCAAAAGTCGACAGTGTGCCTAATGTTCGGCATCGTGGACGGGGACGGACTGCGGATCTTCCGAGAGGTGTTTCTGGTCATGGGACGCAAAAACGGCAAGAGCCTGTTCGCCTCCGCCTGTATCGCTTACATGGCTTACCTGGACGGCGAGTATGGCGCGAAGATTTACTGCTTGGCACCCAAGCTGGAGCAGGCGGCAATCGTATACGATAATTTCTTTCGCATGGTGCTCCAGGAGCCGGAACTGGCACAGCTGGCGCAGAAGCGGCGCTCAGATGTTTATCTCGAGACAACAAACACGAGTATTCGCCCGCTGGCGTTCAATGCCAAGAAGAGCGACGGCTTCAACCCGCATTTGGCGGTGTGTGACGAAATTGCGAGTTGGCCGGCTGAACAGGGGCTGAAACAGTACGAAGTCATGAAGTCCGCGCTCGGCGCGCGAAAGCAGCCCATGATCCTGAGTATCAGTACGGCCGGATACGTCAACGACGGGCCATACGATGAGCTGATGATGCGTGCGACGGCCGTCCTCATGGGTGCCAGCGAGGAGCGCAGGCTACTGCCAATTCTATATCTGATCGACGACGTGGAAAAATGGGACGACATCGAGGAGTTGCGTAAGAGTAATCCAAACATGGGTGTCAGTGTCTCCGAGGAATTTTTCAGGGAGGAAATCGCTATCGCGCACAATAGCCTGAGCAAGCGCGCCGAGTTTATGACCAAGTACTGCAACATCAAACAGAGCAGCACGCAGGCGTGGCTGCCGTTTGACGTGGTGGACGCGGTGAGCAGCGGAGAGTACAGTCTGGAGGATTTTCGCAGCACCTATTGTGTCGGTGGCGTCGACTTGTCCCAGACCACTGACTTGACTGCCTGCTGTGTGGTGATTGAGCGGGACGGCAAACTATACACTTTTGCAAAGTTTTTTATGCCATCGAATAAAATTGATGAGCTGCAGGAGCGGGAGGGCGTGCCTTACCGCATATATGTTTCGGCGGGGCTGATCCAGCCAAGCGGGGAGAACTTCGTGGACTACAATGACTGCTTTGAGTGGTTCCGTATGCTCGTCGAGGATTATGAGATCCTACCGCTGCAGGTTGGTTATGACCGGTATTCCGCGCAGTATCTCGTGCAGCAGATGGAGCAGTACGGGTTTCACATGGACGATGTATTTCAGGGTGAAAACCTGACGCCGGTCATCCACGAGGTGGACGGTCTACTGCGCGATAAGAAGTTGCTGCTCGGCGCGAATAATCTGCTGAAAGCGCACTTCCTGAACGTGGGCATGAAGCAGAACGAAGAGACGCGGAAGATTCGACCGGTCAAGCTTGAACCGCGGACGCACATCGACGGCTTTGTCGCCGTCATGGATGCCTTGACGGTTCGCCAGAAATGGTACGATCAGATTGGCGAGCAGCTCAAGAATTAGAATAGGAGGGAGCCGGATGGGCGCATTTACAAAGCTTTTTGGCAAAGGAAAAGCGGCAAAACAGCTGGGCGGTTATTTTGAAATGCTCGACGGGTATACACCCGTTTTCTCAACATACGACGGTGGGGTTTACGAAATGGAGCTGACACGCTCCTGTATTCATACCTTTGCCAATCACTGCAGCAAGCTGACGCCGGTCGTCAGCGGCGCAAACACGAAAGCGCAGAAGGCGCTCCTGGACGGCAGGCCGAATCCGTTTATGACGTCTGCACAGTTCGTTTATAAGGTCGCCACGATTTACGATGCGCAGAACACGTGCTTTATCGTCCCTGTGCTGGATGGTTTTGAGAAACTGATTGGCTATTACCCGGTCAATCCGATGCAGGTGGAGATCATCGAGGTATCGGGTGAGCCGTGGCTGCGCTATACTTTCCGCAGCGGTCAGAAGGCCGCAATCGAGCTAGCGCGCTGCGGCGTGGTCAGTAAATATCTGTACAGTAGTGACATCAAGGGTGAGAACAACGCGGCACTGCGGCCGACGCTGCAGCTGCTGAACGTGCAGAATCAGGGCATTGAAGAAGGGATTCGCAACAGTGCGAGCTTTCGCTTCATGGCTACGGTGAATAACTTCGCCAAGGCAGAAGACCTGAAGAAGGAGCGCAAAAAGTTCGTAGCTGAAAATCTCGGCCCGGACTCCGGCGGATTGGCCCTGTTCCCGAATACCTACACCAATGTGCAGCAGATCAAGTCCCAGCCGGAGATCGTGGATCCGGAGCAGATGCAGATCATCCAGACGCGCGTGCTCAACTACTTCGGCTGCAACGAGGATGTGCTGCAGAATAAGACGGTCGGCGATGCATGGAGTGCGTACTACGAGGGGAAAATCGAGCCGTTTGCCCTCCAACTGTCGCAGGCTATGACCTGCATGACATTCACACGGGCAGAGCTTGCGCGTGGGAACTCCATTATGTGGAGTGCAAACCGGCTGCAGTATATGACCAACAGTGACAAGCTGCAGGTCAGCTCGCAGATGTTCGACCGCGGAATCCTCAGCACGAATGATGTGATGGACATTTGGCAACTGCCGCACGTGCCGGACGGGGACAAGCGATATATCCGCAAGGAGTACGCAGAGATCAGCAAACTGGATCAGGCGGTGCATCCGCAGCCGGTGGAAGGAGAGGACGAAAATGACGCCGGAGAATAAGATCAAATTCAAGGCGGGCGCGCAGGCACGATCGCTTGTGCTGCTGCCGAAAAAGGAAGCCGAGAAGCGCATCGAAACGAACTACTACGTGGAGGGCTATGCCGCACGCTATGAGCCGTATGTGCTCTACTATGACGGCGATGAACCGATCTATGAGCGCTTTGAGCGCGGCTGTTTTGACGACTGCGATATGAGCGATGTCATCATGCAGTTTGACCATGCAGGGCGGGTGTTTGCGCGCAGCACAAACGGTAGCCTGATTGTTGAGTCGGACGATGCGGGCCTGTTTATGGCCGCCGATCTTGGCCGCACCGAGGGCGCCCGCGGCCTGTACGCGGACATTGATGCCGCGATGATCACGAAAATGTCCTGGCGCTTCCGCGTCGGTGATTACTATTGGGACGCTGAGACACGCACGATCGTGCACCGCACGGTGAAGAAGATCTACGACGTATCTGCGGTCAGCATCCCCGCAAACGACAACACAGAAATCAATGCTCGCAGTTGGGCCGACGGAGTGATCAGCCTGGCAGCCCGGAGTGAGGCAGAGCTTGACGATAGGCGCAGAAGACTGCGCTTGAAAATCAAACTTAATTCACAGGAGGAATTCAACTATGAGACTTGATGAAATCAATGCACGCTTGGCTGCCATCCAGCAGGAGGCGGAGACGGCAAGCGGCGATGCGCTGACCGCACTGGAAAACGAGGCCGCCGCCCTGACTGCGGAGCGCCAGCAGATCCTGAATGAAATGCAGGCGCGTCAGCGCCTGCGCTCCAACATCGCCGCCGGTATCGTGACCGGACGCACGATCGAAGCGCCGAGCGCTGCTGAGCCGACGCAGGCGCGCTTCACCGTTGATTCGGCGGAGTATCGCGAGGCCTACCTCATGCATCTGCAGGGCCGCAGCCTGAGCGCCGAGCAGCGTGCGGCGGTGACGGCTACTGCGGCGATCCCCACCCAGACGCTCAACAGAATCGTCGGCGTGTTCGATAAGAACCCGATCCTGTCGCGCATTACGATGACCTATATCCCGGGCAATATCACGATCCCCGTGGAGGGCACCGTGAATTCCGCAAGCTGGGTAGCTGTTGGCACGGCTTCCACCGATTCCGCTGATACGATCACCTCTGTCTCCCTGGGCGCGTACATGCTGATCAAGACGGTCGAGATCACTGCGGATGTGCAGACGATGTCCATCGATGCGTTCGAGACCTGGCTTGTCGGCCGTCTGGCCAATAAGCTGGAGGCCGCGCTGGACGCCGCAGTCTTTACCGGAACCGGCAGTAGCCAGGCGACTGGTATCCTGAAAACGCTGGATACGGCGACCGGCACCTTCACCAAAGCGAAAGCGACCTATGCGGATCTGATCAAGATCATCGCTGCGCTGCCGACTGGCTATGCGACCGATGCCGTCTTTGTGATGCCGCGCAAGCTGTTCTATACGGACGTGATCGGCATCACGGACACCCAGGGCCAGCCCGTCGTCCATGCGGATGCGGAGTCTCCGGCAAAGCACAACATTCTTGGCTATCCGGTGATCTTGGACGACAATCTGACCGCTGACAACATCCTGTTCGGCGAGCTGTCGTACTATCACATGAACATTGCCCGCGCACCGGAGGTTACCAGCGACGACTCTGTTGCGTTCCGTGCCGGATCCCGCGTGTATCGCGCCATGGCGCTGGCGGACGGAAAACTGACCGTGTCTGCTGCCGTTGTGCGCTTTAACCGCGCAACGACCTGATCGTCATCTAAGGTGGGGCTGTAAAGCCCCACCGATGCCGTCAGAGAGGAGGGAACCATATGGAAATTGATCTGGGCCTCTTAACGAAGGTAAAAACCTATCTCCGCATCAGTCACACGAAGCTGGACGATGATGTGGCAGACTCCATCTCTGCCTGCCTGACGGATCTGCGGGTTTGCGGTGTGCGAAATCCATCGGAGGGCACGGAGGACGTGATCGATCCGCTGGTGCTCAACGCTGTCAAGCTGTACTGCAAAGCGGAGTATACGGACGACACGGGCAAGGCCGCGGAGTACATGATCAGATATAACACGCTCAAATCCTGCCTGATGATGGCGAGCGGCTATCAGGAGGGAACAACGTGAACGAAGTCATCACACTAATCGGCAGTGCCGGCGAGCGGGACGTGTTTTGCCGTTTGGCGAGTATTGGCCAGCGGGAATATTACGAGGCACAGGCGGTTGATGTCTATCCAGAATGCAAGTTTATTTTGGCGGACTATCTGGAGTACGAAAACGAGCGGCTGCTGGAGTATGACGGCCAGCGTTACCATGTGCTGCGTACCTACCGGAACGGTCAGGAGCTGGAGATCACGGTCGCGCGTGCGTCTGCGGAGGAGGGCGGTATCTATGGATAAAAGCATCCAAGTGGGCAATCTGCCGGCTGCACTTTCTGATGCGCTGACCGTGTATGCGCAGGATGTGATTGACCGTATCAATGACGTGGGCGAACAGTCAAGCGATAAGCTGAGAAGAATCACGAGGGCAACTGCGCCGCGTTCTAAGCAAAAAGATAGCTCATTCTACAAGAATATAGCTATAAAGGCCGAAGATGCCGGCAACGGAATGAAGCGATATATCTGGTATGTGAAAGCCCCTGACCATAGGCTGACGCATCTGCTGGTGCATGGTCATGCGACCAGAAACGGCGGCCGCACGAAGGCGAATCCATTCCTGAAGAATGCGCTCGACGCTGTTTTACCGGAATACGAGCGCGCCGTGGAAGAAGCGGTGAAGGAGGCTGGACAAAGTGATTGAAGAGATCCTGACTGCATCTGGCATTCCTTTTCGCCAGGGACGTTATTTGAATCCGCCCTCGACGACCTATGCCGTCTATTTCGATGACCAGGAGGTGGACGGGGCAGACCAGGAGAGCGGCGCGGCGCCGATGGTTGTGAGCCACGACGTTTCCGTCGAACTGTATGAACCTGAGCGAGATCCGGAGGCCGAAGCGGCTATCGAGACCCAGCTCGCGGCGAGGGGCATTCACTGGACAAAGGCGGCGCGGTACTGGCTGCAGAGTGTGCAGCGGTATCAAACTGTCTACGATTTTGAATTCTACGAAAAAAGGAGGGCCACATAATGGCTAAAAGAGACAAAGATACGGTTACGCTGGGGTCAGGCAAAATCTATCTGCAAACATTCAGCGAGTCCATGCCGACGGTAGATACACTGTGCGTGGAAAGCAATCTGCTCGGCTATATCAAGGGCGGTGCGTCGCTGGAATATACCCAGGAGACCTACGAGGAGAAAGACGATCTCGGCTATGTGTCCAAGATCATCACGACCAACGAGGAGGCAGTGCTGAAGTGCGGTCTGCTGACGTGGAACGGAGCAACGCTGAAAAAGCTGCTTGACCGCTGCAGCAGCACAGAGGCATCCGGCAAACGCACGACGAAGATCGGCGGTGCCGGCAACGCACAGGGCGGCTATTATGCGATCTGCTTCCACCACGAGGATAAGACGGACGGCGACCTGTGGATCCTGATCAAGGGCAGAAATACCGCCGGCGCGACGCTGAAGTTTGCGACGGACGCGGGCACGACCGTGGAGCCGGAGTTCAAGGCGCTGCCGCATGATAGTGACGGTACGATCGTGGAACTGATCGAAGAAATTCAGACGGCTTAATTTTGACAGCGGGGCTTTCACAGCTCCGCTGTCCCTTTTATGGGAGGAGAAGTGACCATGCAGAAAACAATCAATTTCAACAGCATCAACCGGCCGTATTTGCGCCTGATCATGCAGGACGATGCGCAGACGACCATTGACGTGACCACACCGACCGAGGAGATGGTGGAGGAGCTGACGGCGACTGCGCCGGAGCTGGAGGACGTGCTGAAGACTATGGATACGAACAGCATCCGGGCGGTATACGATCTGGCGGCGCGACTGATCTCCTGCAATCTGATGGGGCTGCCGGTGACGGTGGATGACCTGCGCGGCAAATACCGCATGAATCTGGACAGCCTGATTGTGTTTTTCAGCGCCTATGCCGAATTCATCGAGGAGCTCACAAAAGCAAAAAACTGATGCTCCCGTACTATCCGCAAGCAGATAGTGCGGGAGGCCATCAGTACGTCATCACGTCCTGGTGGAAACGGCTTGTGTCTGCGTATACTGGCCTGAACTTTGCTGAGGTCGGCCAGACGGACTATTTGCAATACCTGATCTGGCGGCGCGATGCGTATATCTACGAACTGAGCCGCACAGAGGCGGGGCAGGAGTATCTGAATAACGCCTGGCGCATGGAACAAACAGAGCCAGACCGGGCGAAATTGCGCCAGAAGATTGGAGGGAATGCGGCGCATGGAAAACAATAAAATCAAAGGCCTGACGGTCGAGATCGGCGGCGATGCGACGAAGCTGGGCAAAGCGCTGCAGGAAATTGAAAATAAGTCGAAAAGCCTGTCCGGTGAGCTCGGCCAGGTGAACCGGCTGCTGAAAGTAGATCCGGAGAATACTGACCTGATTGCTCAGAAGCAGCAGATCTTGAGCGAGGCTGTGGCCAACACCGCCAAGAAGCTGGAGACGCTGAAAGCGGCAGAAAAGCAGGTTCAGGCGCAGTTTGAGCGCGGCGACGTATCTGCTGAACAGGTGCGCGAGCTGCGCCGTGAAATCATTGCAACCGAGCAGAAGCTGGGCGGCTATGAGCGAGCGGCTCAGGAAACGGCCGACGCGATTGAGCAGCTTGGCGGCGGCGCGGATGGTATCAGCGACATCGGGAAAAAGGCATCTGCCGCGGCTCGCCGCGTGGGAGACTTGTCCGATGCGGCGAAAGATGCCGGCGAAGGTCTGGGTACGGCTGGCGTTGCGGCGGGCGCTTTTGTTGGCAATTTGGCCAGCGAGGCGTTCGGGAAAATCATCGACGGGCTGAAAGAATGCATCGAGGTCACGCAAGAGTATCAGACAGACATGGGCAAGCTGGACACAGCGTTTACGACAAACGGCTACAATTCCGAGGCAGCATTGAAGACCTATAAAGAGCTGCAGGGTATCCTCGGCGAGACGGATCAAGCCGTCGAGGCGGCCAACCATTTGGCCATCCTGACCGATAACGAGGCGGATCTGCAGACGTGGACGGATATCTGCACGGGCGTGTTTGCTACCTTTGGCGATTCGCTGCCGATCGAAGGCCTGACCGAGGCGGCGAACGAGACCGCAAAGGTTGGGCAGGTTACCGGCCCGCTTGCGGATGCGCTCAACTGGGCGGGCGTGTCCGAGGACAAATTCAATGAGAGCCTGGCTGCGTGCACGGACGAGCAGGAGCGACAGCAGCTGATTATGGATACGCTCAGCGGCCTCTACAGTGAGGCATCTGATGCCTACAAGGAGACCAATGCCGATGTGATTGCGGCCAACAAGGCAAATGAGGAGTGGACGGCATCCATGGCAGCCGTCGGTGCAGAGTTTACGCCATTGGTTGCCGAAGTGAAGGCCATGGGCGCAGAGCTTCTGGATAAGGCTGTCCCAGCCATTCAGTGGGTAAAGGACAATCTGCCGACCGTTACTGCCATGATTGCTACAGTGACTGCGGGAATCACAGCGTTCAAGGTGGCGCAGCTCGCTGCAATCGCGTCGGAGCAGGGCATGACGCTGGCGCAGTACGCAGCTACACAGGCAAAAACTGCGGCCACATCGGCGCAGAATGGCCTGAATGCGGCGTTGAAAGCGAACCCAATCGGCTTTGTTATTACTGCTATTAGCCTGCTGGTGACTGCCTTCATGTATCTCTGGAACAACTGCGAGAGTTTCCGCGTGTTCTGGCAGAACCTTTGGGAGGGCGCAAAATCAACATTCCAGTCGGTTTGGACGTGGCTGTCGAACTTTTTCACGGTCACGATACCGGATATCTTCAATACCGTGATCGGCTTTATCGAAACCAACTGGCAGGGACTTTTGCTCCTGCTCGTAAATCCGTTCGCAGGCGCGTTCAAGCTGATCTATGACAACTGTGAGGGATTCCGAACAAAGGTCAATGAAGTGGTGAGCGCTGTCCTGAATAAGCTGCGCGAGCTCCCGTTGCAAGTGCTGAGCGTCGGCCGTAATCTAGTGGAAGGTCTTTGGAACGGCATAAACGATAAATTCACGTGGCTGATAGAAAAAATCAAGAGTTTTACTGAGTCGGTGCTTGATTCTATCAAGCACTTTTTTGGCACCCATTCGCCATCTACGAAAACTGAGTGGATCGGTGACATGCTCGATCAGGGCCTTGCAAGCGGCCTGTTGGACAATATGCAGGATCCCGTGCGGGCCATGCAGCGCGTGAGCGATGGCGTCCTCAGCGCCGCCGGCGGAACGTATCAAACGCAGATGTCGGCGATGCAGGCAGCAGGCGTATCTGCGGCTAGAAATGTAGGAATTTCGGCCGTGCTGGAGCGCATGGACCGGCTCGAGCGCGCCATCACGTCCATGCAGATCTATATGGACGGAAACGCTGTGGTCGGCGCCGTTGCGCAGCGTATGGATGCAGCGCTCGGCGATATTTACAGGCAAAATGAAAGAAGGGCAGTTTATGGAGTTTGACTGCAAGATTGGCGGAGTTAAGTACGCTGGGCTGGAACTGCTGGATGTGCAGATCGGTCTGCCGAGTGTGAAAACACAGCAAGAAAGTGTCCCGGGTGCTGATGGTGTGATCGATCTCACTGATGTCCTGAATGGCGGGCCGGCCTATGGCAACCGGAGTATTAAACTCCGGTTCGGATTCGACCCATACGGGAGCTTCGGCTTCTATGCTTTTGCAGGTGCAGTGCACGGTAAACGCTTGAAGCTGGAACTGGGCAACCGGAGCGGTTACTACATGGGACGCTTCACGGTTGGAGACATTGACAAGAGCAAAACGACAACAATGTTTGACGTCACGATCGACGCCGACCCGTACCGCTTTGAGCCGGCCGCGACGAGCATCACCATCCCGCGCGTCCTGCGCAGCGCCAACACAATGCTTGGCAAGACGCCGACGCTGTCGTATGCCTACGCTGGCAGCGGCAACGCCAGCATAACCGGCTCGGGCGTGGATTGCGTGCTGTCTGTGCGTGGGTCCGCGACGCGATCGCCCACTGACCGGACGTATCGCGCGCGCTTTAAACTGCCGTGGCCGGCTGCCGGGAGCTGCTTGATCTCGGCGGACGTTACCAACGGATACTACGAGATCACGGACGCTGACGGCAACGTCTACGGAGATGGACAGTCGCGCTGGATCAGCAACGTGCCGGCCGATGCGCTGTACGTAACACTGTATAGCTACGGCGGGGCGGACCGCTGGGCGCGCCTGACCAATATCCAGATCTACAAGGCGACGCCGGGCAGCTTGGCCGGATTGTCCAGTGACCGGCTGCTGTTTCCGGCTGTTGACGGCGTCACAGCTGTCAGCGGCGCGACTACGATCATCCGCTGCGCGCGCTCGGCCGCACCGGTGACGCTGCAGCCGGGCGAGACCATCAGCCCGTACCTTTCCATTCGCCGCACGACGGACTATGCATATGCCGTCTGCGATCAGGGCGGCACGGTCACTTTGGCTGGCACGCGGGGGTGGATGTGATGTATGCAGGCTATGTAGACGGCGCGCTGCTGTTTGCGGCCGGCATGCCGGGATACGAGATCGTGGACGGCACGCTCCACCAGGCGGACGGTGAGTGCGACTCGGCGGACTTTAGACTCCCGCCCAGCAACACTATGCGCGACGTGCCGGTAAAACGCGCGTCTGTGATCTCCATCCGCAAGGACGGGGTGGAGGTTTTCCGCGGATCCGTGGCCGATACGAGCGCGGATTTGCGCGGTACACGCACCTACAATGTCGACGGTGCCATGCTTTGGCTCGGCGACATCCGCAAGCGACCGTTTGTGATGACCGAGGACACCGTGACGTACTACGTCACGGCACTGCTGACGCAGTACAACGCAGCCTGCCTGGCGGCCAAGCAGATCAAGCTGGGCACCATCGACGCCACGCTGCCCAAGCTGGCTGTAGAGCAGACGGAGTACAAGACGATCCTGGCGCTGCTGCAGGAGGCGATGCAGCAGGTCGGCGGCATGCTGCGCATCCGCTATGCGGACGGCGATATATACCTGGACTGCATCAAGTCGTACACCAACGTGTGCCTGCAGACGGTGGACATCAACGCCAATCTGCTGTCGCTGGAGGACAAGATCGACGGTGCGGACCTGATCACACGCGTCTATCCCATAGGCAAGGACGGGCTGACGATCGCCAGCGTCAACGGCGGAGCCGTCTATCTGGTCAATGCCTCCGCAGAGGCACTGTATGGCCGCATCGATGGCACGCTGCGCGTGGACACGGACGACGCAGCAGCCCTCAAGGCGGCTGCTGCATCGTACCTGGCGCAAAACTGCGGCCTGTCGCGGGGCATCCAGGTCACGGCGGCGGATCTGTCTGCGCAGGACATCACGATTGAGTCCTTCGCGGTCGGCGACAGCGTCCGGGTGATCTCGCCGCCGCACGGCATCGACTGCACCATGCGCGTGTCCAAGCTGGACACAAGCCTCGTCGGCAGCAAGGCCAGCATGACGATCGGCTGGGGCGGAAAAACGCTGACCGGCAGCGTCGCCTCCGGCGGCCGGCCGACGTCCGCGTCGACCGGCGGTGCCGGTGTGGTGGTCGACGATGCAGTGGATGCCGCATCGACCAACCCTGTGCAAAACAAGGCCATCGCGGCCGCGCTGGCGCAAAAGCTGGGCAGAGCCGATGTTGCCGACTATATCACCGAGCAGGGCACGACCGGTGTGTGGACGTGGCGCAAGTGGGCATCCGGGATCGCTGAGATGTGGGGCATTTTTAGCGCCGACACTTTGGCCGTGGATAATGCGTGGCATAACGTGTACTACGGCACGTGGATGGGCTTGGACGCAAACAAGGCAGGGCGGAAATATCCTTTTGACTTCGTGGCCGCGCCTGCTGTGACGGCGACGCCTTACAGCACGACGTCGGCGGACTTCTGGCTGCTGACAGATAGTGCCAACAATATCGGGACGGCGCTGACACACGCGCCTGCCTATGCCTGCGTGCTGCCAGCAAGCGCCACGATTACAGGCCCGCAGATACACTACCATGTCATCGGCAAATACAAGTAAAGGAGGCAACCACATGACAATCTCGATCGCAGATGGACGAGGGGCGCTGTGGCAGTGGGACACCGGGCGGCGGGTCAAGATCACCGACGGCGACGGCGTAAAGCAAATACACTATCAAAATAAGTGCTTTGGCCGCAGCGTGGACGTGGACGTCGGCGCAGATGGCACGGCCATCATCCCAGATGAGCTGCTGCAGGACTGGCACCCGCTGACGGCCTACGCCTACGTAACCGACGACGCGGGCGGCTACACCAAGGTGCAGCAGGACTTTGTTGTGCACAAGCGCGCGAAGCCCGCCGGATATGTATACACGCCGACAGAGCAGATGACGCTGCAGATGATCCAGCGCCAGATCGGCGACCTTTCCGGCCTGACAACGGAGGCAAAGGACACGCTGGTGGCCGCGATCAACGAGGTGGCACGCTCAGGCGGAGGCGGCACAAAGTATCAGATCGGCAACGGGCTGATACTGGACGCCAAAACAAACACGCTTGCCGTTGATACTGCGGATGCGGTAGAGCGGGACAACACGAAGCCCATCACGTCCGCCGGTGTGTATCTGGAAATCGGCAATATCAACGCCTTACTTGCGACAATCTGAGGAGGAACATATGAGTACACAAACTGAAATCACAAGATTGCAGACCGCCCGGAACAAGCTTCGGACTTGGCTTGTCGGTCTGGGGCTGGCAGCGTCCACGGACAAGATGGACACGCTGGCGACCGCCGCTGCGGCCATTAAGAATCAGGGCGCCGTTGATGCAAGCGTCAAGGAGGGCGAGAGCTACACCATCCCGGCGGGCTACCACAACGGCACCGGCACGGTCAAGGGTGTTTCCGGCGGCGGTAACTATCAGCTTCAGGCAAAGACTGTCACCCCCACCAAAGAGCAACAGGCAGTCACCCCCGACCAGGGCTACTATGGCCTGAGCGGCGTGACAGTCGGCGCGATTCCTGAAGCGTACCAGGATGTTTCAGCAACTACCGCCGCGCCAGGCGATGTGCTGGCGAACAAAGTCTTCGTTGATGCAGAAGGCGTGACCAAGACGGGCACCATGCCGGACAACGGCGCGGTCGCAAAGGTGCTGGATGCATCCACCGGCAATCAGGAATACACCGTCCCAGCCGGTAAGCACTCCGGCGCAGGAAAAGTCTCCATTGTGCTGGAAGACAAGTCGGCCACACCTGCTAAGGGCGCCCAGGACATCACCCCCACAAAGGGAAAGGTTCTCGGCAAGGTCGCAGTCGGAGCTATCCCGGACAAGTATCAGGACGTGTCCGGCGTGACGGCGACGGCGGAGCATGTGCTTGTCGGCGATAAATTTGTGACGGCGGTCGGCACACTTACGACCGGCACGATGGTCAACAACGGCGCAATCAGCAAGACCATCGACGGCCTCGCCGCGACCGAGGTGACCATCCCTGCCGGATATACATCCGGAGGTAAGGTTTCGCTGACGGCCGACATCGAGACCGCTTTGGCAGCAATCTAACGATTGGGGTGCACTATGAGCGTATCAAGTCAAATTACACGCCTCGGTCAGGCAAAGGTGGCCATTAAGGCGGCCATCAAAGCAAAGGGCGTGGATGTGCCGGATGCAACGCTGCTCGACGGCATGGCCGACGCCATCAAGAGCATACCCAGCAAGGACAATATCGTCCACGCGGATGTCCCGGACTACATCAAGACGTCGGCGCTGGAGGTGGCCAAAAAGGTGCAGGCCGTGCGCACGAGCGAAAGCATCGTCTTTATCGCGGCCTCGGACGCGCACCAGCTTGACACCAGCGCGGACATCGTGGCCGGCAACAAGCACGCCGGCATGGCGATGAAGGCACTCGCGTATATTTTGCCGGGCATCGACTTTGCGTGCTATCTGGGCGACTACACGGCCGGAAGCGCAACGACCACGCTGGCCGAGGGGCGGCAGCACTTCGCGGAGATCAACGCGGATATCGACGAAGCCTTTTCCGGCATCCCGCAGTTTCGCACCCTTGGCAACCACGACAGCTTGCAGTACAGCAAGGCGCAGAATGGCAGCGTGCTGCCGGCGTCGGAGCTGTACGGCCTGTGCGGCGCTTACAACACCGGCGCGGTCATGGGCAGCACCACCGAGGGCTACTGCTATCGGGACTTCGAGAGCAAGAAGCTGCGGGTCATCTGCCTGAACACCGCCGAAGCTACGGAGAAGGAGTATGTTTCCGATGCCCAAAAGCTGTGGTTTGCGAACACGCTGAAAGCCGTGGGCGCAAAGACCGGCTGGAATGTGCTGATCCTGTCCCACCATCCGCTGGACTGGGGCGGCGTGTGTGTCCTGTCGAATATCGTCAAGGCATATGTGGACGGCAGTTCCATCACCGTCAGCAGCGGCAATACCGTGAATTTCAGCGGCAGCAACAGCGCGACGATCCTCGCGGCCATCCACGGTCATGTGCATTGCTTCAAAGCCGCAAAGCTCAACGCTATCGCAAGCGGCACCGGCACGGAGTACAACATCTGGCGCGTGGCCACGCCTAATATGTGTTTTGCAAGAAACAACGAGTACGGTCAAAACGGCAGCGCGGAATACTACGGTATCGAGTTCGGCGAAACGACCACCTACAACAAGACGGCCAACAGCGCCAAGGACACGGCGTTTGTCGTCAACGTCGTCAACCCAAGCCAGCAGAAGATTTATAGCTATTGCTACGGCGCGGGCTATGACCGCGAGATCTTCACCGGCATCCAGACCGTGGCCGTTACGGGCGTATCGCTCAACGCTGCCTCCGGCGAACTGACCATCGGCGGGCAGACCACGCTGACGGCGACCGTGGAACCCGCAGACGCGAGCAACAAGACGGTGACGTGGGCAAGCTCCGCGCCGACCGTGGCCAGCGTGGTCAACGGTGTTGTCACAGCGCTTGCGCCGGGCAGCGCCAAGATCACGGTAAAAACCGCAGACGGCGGCTTTACGGCAGAGTATGCGCTGACGGTCAAAGCCGCGACGTCCGATCTGCTGGCGGACTATGGTTATGCGGACAATACCCGGCTTTCCACCAGTAGCGGCAGCGAGAAAGCCGCCACAGGCTATGTGACCATCGGGCACACGGCGGCGATCCCGATCGACAAGACCAGATATCCCAACGGCGCGACCATCCGCGTGACCGGCGCAGTGAACTGTCTGGGCAACAACTGGTCTGGCGGCAACAACGGCGGTGACAGCGCGTTCGTGCTGTATACGACTGGCGGAACGCAGTTTTCGACCGCAGCCTACATTGAGGCCAAGACCACAGAGGCGGGAACGTTTACGATCGACGCGGACAAGACCGGCTTTACGCTGGACATTGCGTCGCTGTCGGCGCCGCATTATATTAAGTTCTGCGTCAAGGGTACCGGAGCAAATCTTACGGCGACGCTGACACCAAAATGAAGGGGGTAACAGCTGATGGAGATCATCGAAGCATTTGCGGTGAAAAACAAGTGCTATCAGGCGGGCGCGGCGCTAGTCCCGCGCGGCCTGATGCTGCACAGCATCGGCACGCCGCAGCCGAGCGCGGCCGCGCTGGCGCAGTACTTTGACCAGTACCAGCCGGGCGGCCAGTCGGTCTGCGTGCACGCGTTTGCGCAGGCGGACGGCACGGTGTACCAGACGCTGCCGTGGGAGATGCGCGGCTGGCACTGCGGAGGCGCGGCAAATAATACCCACATCGGCATCGAAATGACGGAACCGGGCGCGGGCATGGCCTACGCCGAGGCGGCCGCGCAGATCACGGGCACATACCGCGCGGCCGTGGCGCTGTTTGCGCGGCTGTGCAGGCAGTACGGCCTTGATCCGGCGCAGGACGGCGTCATCATCGGCCACGCGGAGGGACACCGACGCGGCGTGGCCAGCAACCACGCAGACCCGGAATATCTGTGGCAGCAGTACGGCATGGGCTTCACCATGGACGGATTTCGGGCGGATGTCGCGGCCGCACTGGCCGCGGGAAATACAGACACAGATGAGGAGGACGACATGATTAGGTATACTACGATTGATGATGTGCCGGGCTGGGCGCGTGGCACAGTAAAGGAGATGATGGATGCAGGTCTGATCTCCGGCACCGGCGGTGGGAACCTTGGACTTTCCGATGATATGCTGCGGATGCTGTATATCATGTGGCACATGCGCGATACGCGCTATGGGCGCATCGTAGATGGCAAAGTTATGGGCGTGCCCGCGTGGGCGCAGGACACGGTGCAAAAGCTTGTCGATGACGGTGTGCTTGCGGGCGTAGGCGATGGCAAGCTGGATTTAACTATGGACATGCTGCGCACGATGATCGTGTGCCAGCGGATGATTGACAATGCAAAGGAGGGTAAAGCATGAATGCACCAAGCAAAGCGATGGAGCTGAAAGCGGCCATCTCGGCCGTGCTGGCCGGCATGACGGCTTTCTGGGGGTGGACAGGCTGGCTCGTGGTAATCTGGCTGGCCGCGATGATCCTGGACTACGCTACTGGCTCGTGGGCGGCGCTGTCGACCGGCACGTGGGATAGCGCGGTGGCGCGCGCGGGCCTGTGGCACAAGCTCGGCAGCATTGTGGCCATGCTCGTGGCGTTGCTGCTGGATGTGGCCCTGTCGGCGATCATCAACTACGGTGACTTGGGTTTCAACCTGCCGTTCACATATAAGACGGCTTTCTTGCCTTTGGTGGCGATTTGGTACATCGTGACGGAGCTGGGTAGCATCGTTGAAAACGCTGCGCACCTAGGCGCACCAGTCCCAAAGTTCCTGACCGACTGCCTCGCAAAGCTCAAGGACAAGGCCGATGAGGATAAATAAAGAACGGGCGCTGCCTTAATTGGCAGCGCCATTTTCTTTATCTGTGAAGCTGTTTTTGCCCTTGAATTTTGACAACACTTTTGACAACAGTTTGCGTCTCAAAACGTTCCAGAGCGCGCCGAAAGGGGAACGAAAAAACCGTTGAAAAATCAAGGTTTTCTTGAAATTTCAACGGTTTCTTTTTGGTGCTCCAGCGGGGATTCGAACCCCGGACACCCTGCTTAAAAGGCAGGTGCTCTGCCTACTGAGCTACTGGGGCATATCGGTGTGAAAAAGTTGTGTGCCATCCAGAATATCAGACGCAAATCCAGCGGAGCGATTCGCGGCTGAGAAAGGAAGATGTTTTCAGAGGTGGAGGCTTTCCGCTTGCGGGAAGCCGGAACCGGCAGAAAACATCTGACGTGGCTGGGATGGCGGGATTCGAACCCACGATATCAGAGTCAAAGTCTGGTGTGTTACCATTACACTACATCCCAATATCGGGGCAAAATCAACGGGGATCGGGATCACTCCCAATCCCCGATTTCGTGGGGTGGGTAAAGGGGTTCGAACCCTCGACACCCGGAACCACAATCCGGTGCTCTCCCGACTGAGCTATACCCACCATAGATCTGAAATGGTACGCCAAGAGGGATTCGAACCCCCGGCCTACTGCTTAGAAGGCAGTTGCTCTATCCAACTGAGCTATTGGCGCGCATGCAATATTTGGCTGCCCGCCCAGAAGGTATGGAGCGGGTGATGGGAATCGAACCCACGTATCCAGCTTGGAAGGCTGGTGTTCTA
>ERZ1673697.555-NODE-555-length-56510-cov-33.059251_pt1 | contig 56510 bp, 47 predicted proteins | sample MGYA00580227_ERZ1673697 | MGnify/ENA primary metagenome ERZ1673697 (study PRJEB41218, sample SAMN15661759) | gut metagenome | host: Homo sapiens | place: Canada: London | collected 2015-08-20/2019-03-30 | study: EMG produced TPA metagenomics assembly of... | reverse complement strand
CTCCCTCGTAATTTGGAGGCGACAATCAAGAGCAAATTATATCAGAAGGGGAGAGGACTGTCAAAATAAGCTCTCCAAATCCTTAATGGCGGTTTGTTGGTACAATACCAATGAACCGCTTTTTTCATGCAAAAATTCCGGAAGCCCCAAAAGGCAACCGTTTATTATAGATTGTAGAATACAAAAAAATGGAGGTATTTCCCATGAGCATCATTATCGGCATCGACCACGGTTACTACGCCATCAAAACAGCGCATTGTTCATTTCCGGCTGGACTTACCAGCTACGGAGAACACGAACCCTACACCCGCCAAGGACTCTTAGAGTTTGGCGGGTGCTTTTTTGTTTGTGGCTCCGGGAGGCAGCCTATCCAGCGGGACAAGACCGTAAACGACAACTACTACCTGCTGACGCTGGCAGCAATTGCAAAAGAAATCCGGCAGCGCGGCTTGCCGCCCGAATGCTCGGTGCGCATTGCGGCGGGTCTGCCGCTGACCAGTTTCGGACGCGACAAACCCAAGTTCAGAGATTATCTGCTGCGGAGCAATCAGCCTTTGAACTACAAGTTCGAGGGTGTGGAGTACAGCATCACCATCGAAGAAGTTGCGGTCTTCCCTCAAGGCTACGCCGCCCTTATGACCGAAACCGGGCTGTTGCAGGACGAGCCATCAATGCTCCTCATGGATTTGGGCGGCTGGACAGTGGACCTTATGCGCATCGACAACGCCATCCCTGCGGCTGACACTGCGCACAGCTTGGAACTCGGCATGATCCGCTGCGTAGATGACATCCGGGAGCAGGTGCGGCGCGAAACCGGGCTGTCCCTCACGGATGCCCAAATCGAAAATATGCTGGCGGGTCACCCCTGCACGGTCAGCGATACGGTGCGCGACATTGTGAACAAACAAGGTCGCAAGTATACAGAGCATCTTCTGTCTGCCACGATGGAAGCCGGCTTTGATTTGCACGCCATCCCCGCCGTGCTGCTGGGCGGCGGGGCATCCGTGGTGAGCCGCCACCTCAGCCCCAAAGACGCGCTTTGTAAGACGATTTTTCTGCTGGACGACAAGGTGAACGCGGTCGGATTCGAGCGTGCGTTGGCCGCCGTGTCGCGCCGCAAAAGCGAGGTATGAAACGACCGCAGTATGTTTTCCGCCCGAACCTTAACGAACCGCAACACCGCCGCGCGTGGGCGTTGCTGCAGCAGGTGCCGCCTGCCAAACGCAAAGAGTTTCTGGTGCAGAGTATCCTTGCGGCAGAACAGACGGATAGGCTGGAGAAAAGCATCCGCAAGGTGGTGCGGGAGGAGTTGCAGGCAGTCAACATAACCAACGCTGTTCCAAGCCCACTGTCAGAGAATGCTATACCAGACTCTGCGCTCGATTTCCTGAATTCACTGTAGGGGGTGATTCCAATGTTTTAATAATAGGTAGAAAAGCAGAAGGAAAAGGAGGTTTATACATTATGAATGGTAAAAAAATCTTGTTTGGTGCAGCCTGTGACGGGCTGCTTTTGTTTTTGATGAGGGGCGCCTATTAAGCACCTTCGCAGATGCGGCAAACATCCCAATTGGGAGTTGTGCCCTTGATCAAGTTCGTAGATATGTTCTCCGGCATCGGCGGTTTCCGCGAAGGACTGACCCGTGCCGGAGGATTTGAATGCGTAGGGCACTGCGAAATCGACAAATACGCCAACCGCAGTTACAACGCCCTGTTTGACACGAAGGGAGAGTGGTTCATTGAAGATGCCCGAAAAGCCGATCCCGGTACTATGCCCGACTTCCAGCTGCTCTGCGGCGGATTTCCTTGCCAGACTTATCCCGAATAAAATAAGAATCCCGAAGCCCAGCCGGGAATCCTTGCAGCGCAAGGATTTCTGCATAAAAACTTCGGGATAATATTTTGAAGATGGCACCTGCTATAATGTTGCTACGGATTGTAATCCGAATCAACATTGTGAGGTGTATTAGTGTGAACAAAATTGAAATCACAGTCCTTTCTGCGCGTGTATTAGATGCCTTAAGCGGACGCGGCCTCAAGGCCAAAACGGTACATGAGTTTGAGAGGTATGGAACTCGACGGATTGTAAAGCATTGTTTGGGCAAAGGTCAGATATTGTATTCCAAAGAGACGGTTCAAAATTTTGTCTGGAATGAACGTGCTAAACAGGAATCCGGAACATTGCCGCACTACCAGTGGGGCATAACTCGGCGTGCCGCAGTTTATCTCGACCAAATGGCGGAGTATGGAAAAATTCAGGATGAACCTATACGGCCTTGGGAGGCTGAACACAACCCATTGTTTCAAGCCATTTCCTGCAATCCGAGCAATTCCATGAAGGTAATAGACATTATCTGTAGAACCAGAGATGCCGTCATGCAGTTGGAACTATCCGATAAAACAAAGACCAATTATGCTCAGTTTTTTACGGTTGTAAGTTCGTTTCTGAATGTTTATCTTGTGAAAAACCGAAGCTGCAGTTCTAATACGGTAAAATCCTATGAGGATGCTCTGAATCTGCTTTTTACGTTTTTGGAAGGCACAAAAGATATTCCCAGACAACGAGTAAGCTGGAGCCATTTTACCCGCCAAAACATACAGGAATTCGTGGACTGGTTGGAGAAAGTCAGGAACTGCAGTAGACAAACACAGCTGCAAAGGCTTGCCGCAATACGCTCTTTGCTGCTTTCGTAAATCATGCGCTGGAAGTCAGGTCGGGTATCGGTTTTTCCTGTTTTCTTTCGGTCTACATAGGAGCCGATTACGAGCATATTATGTGCGACAGCATAGTCATTGCAAATTTCAATTTGGCGTTCAATGCTTTCTTCTCGCTGGCGGCTACTCGAATACCGGGCGTAAATAACGGCGCGTTTGGATTCCATTGTCATTTTACACCTCTTTTCAGTTTTTTCCATTTTGATTTTAACCGTTCTCCAAATTCTTCAGCAGATTCGGTTTCAAAATTCGGAAAGCTATTATTTGCCTGCGCTTGGCGGTAGGCGTTCACATTGATAATGAACTTGAACTTTTCTTGCTGCATAAGGTTGTAAGTTCTGGTTGCTTGTTCATATTCCGAGTGCGCCCATTCGTTCCAAGTATCATAAATACCCTGTAACTTTTGCACTTGTGGTGATGAATCTGTCATTTGAGAGCGCAGTTCGTTAAGTTGCCTATTATGGTACTGCTGCAAGTAGCGATATTTAGAATAGTAGGGGCTTTTTTTGTTATTGGCTTTGATGTGTTTATCCTTGCATGATTTGCTGCAATATAGTTTGTTTTGCTGGCTCTTGCGAAAAGCCTTTTTACAGCAGGGGCAGACGGCAACCTGTTTGATGGAATCCGATGAAAAATAGACGTGATAGAAATCAAGGGCAATATATTCATACAGGTTCTTTACAGCGTAGACCAGCACGATTCGATTGTTCAACGAGACAAAGCAAGATGTAAACTGGTTGGGTTTGAAAACAGTTTGGCCGTCTTCCTGTTCCTCATGCGTGAACAGATAAACGGTTTTGTCGAATCGCTGTGTGTTGGTATCGTCAGCACTGGGACGCTCGGAAAAAGCAGCGTCCAAATCCGAAAAGGCATACTGAACAAGATTGCGGGTATAGGTCAGGGCTTCTTCGGTGGCAGCCTGGTTGCTTTGTGGATAAATATCTGTGCGGCTGCTAATGCAATCTAAAAAGAATTGATTCACAAGAGGCTGCCCGGAAATGATTTCAATAGCTTCTTTATCTGGGCAATTTGACAACTTCAAAAGTTGCTCTTTAGGGGACAAGCGATATTGTGCAAAGTAGTTATAAAAATTTATGGTTTCTGTTCCAATTTCTTGTTTTGAAATGACGGTAGCCTTGTTGTCATGTAAGGCTACTTGTAAAAGCATCCCATCGCAAAATGTAATGTTCATAAATCCTCTCCAAGAGTGCGACAACTGATTTTACACAAATTGGCGTGTATGGTTTAGCTATCGCGGACATAAGCAAATGCTGCTATACTAATCCTAGTGAGACAACCAAACGAAATGCACTGAGTGTATCACTAGGATACGCTACAACTCCGCTAATGTCAAGAGGGCAGTATGGACTTCAAGATGTCAAAATTTGATATTGACCGTATTGCCTGCCTGATGTATCGCGATATTGCGGCGTACATAGACGACCAACGCAAACAGTCTTCGGATTGTGATGCAGCGGCCAGAAAGGAGGAAAAACAATATGCGTTTGAACAATGCGACCATCAAGCAGGTGATTGTATCGCCTGCGACCCTCGGTGAGCGTCTTCGCCTGTGTGGTATTCGCCCTTATAACGAGTACATTGACGGCAATCGCACCGACACCGTTCTGGGCTACACTTACACGGTGACTTGTTCCGGCTTTCAGGGTGAACGCCTTGATGTTAAGATTCCGGGCAAGCAGCTGCTGGGTGAAGATGCCTATGACCATCTGGTAAAGTTTACTAACATTCAGCTTGGCATTTATCCCAGTTTCGTAAAAGGTCAGCGCGGCATTGATGCCGTCAACCTTAAAGCAATGGCCGAGGGTGTAACCGTTATCGGTGGTTAATCGCTGGGCGGTGGCAAGGGCGGGATGCCCTAAAGCGTCTCACCCTGCCGCCGCCTTATTTTTTTACCCTTTGGGTCGCTCGACCGGGCCCACGCCGGACGGGCGGGGAATATTACCTTAGAGCGACAATGAGACATTGAGATAGTGCAGAAATAAGACGTAGCACAGATGAAAAAAGTATCTCAATGAAAACAACAAGTTATTGAGATAGAAACAAGTCATTGAGATACAAAAGGTGGCGATGGCAATGGCAAGGGCACGAGATTTCAATGGTTCAGCAAATGAGACGGTTGTGGTTTCACCGAAAGATGTCAAAGGCAAAGTGAAGGACTCCATTTTGGGGAAGAAAGCACGCTTGTGGCTGCTGACGATTAACAATCCCCAAAATCACGGCATCTCGCTTGAACAACAAGAAATTCTTGAACAGCTCAAAGAGGACATTGCGTCAGGGGCGGTTACTTATGTGTCGAGCGTAATGGAGCAAAGCCTGACAACCGATGAAAATGGTAAGCATACGCCACACGGACACATAGCGGTTTATTATCCGCCGCAAACACATGGCGGACATCTTCAAAAGATATTTCCCATGGCGGCACTTCAAAACTGCAATGCAAGCATTTTATCCGTCAGGCAGTATTTGCTCAAAGACCCAACTGGTAAATGGTATCAAACCCACCCGGAAAAATTTGGCGAGAAGCTCCCGGACGCAGAAGCCAACTTCTGGGAGTGGGGGCTACTTCCAGATGGCAAGCGAAAAACGCCTGATAGTCCAACGGCAAAGACGCTTGGCGAAGATGTGCTGCAAGCTATCGGTGATGGCAAAAGTGATGCTGAAATCATGACGCTGTATCCAACCATTTGGAACCGCTCCGGCGAATTACGCAAAATCAGATTCTTGATTATGAGCCAAAAGTTCCGCCCGGTGTATCGTGACCTTAATTGCATCTACATTGAAGCAAACTTCCCGCCGAAGCAAATTTACAAGCTGTTTTCCCACACGCCGGATACATACGTTGTGAGTGATTACACGCACCCTTAGGATAGCTATTGTGCAGAAAAAACGGTAGTGTTGACCGAATATCTGGGACAGTTCCCGTGGCAGGATATGCGCCGCTTGTTGAGCGGTAACTACTGCACATTGCCCGCCAGATTTTCAGACGCGGTTGCGTGTTATGAAAACATTATCATCATCTCGCCTTTGCGAATTGACGATTTGTGTAATTGTGGAAAAGGGTATGTGTCCTCTGCATTTACATCTTACCTTACGAACTTCCGCCGCTATCTTGATATTGATGATGTTGGAACCGATTATGTGCTGAATCCCACATCGGGGAATTGGGAGCAGCGTTATCTTCTTCCCCCTCATGTCGAACCGAAAAAGGAGAACGACCATGACGAATCTGAACAATAATGAGTTGAGTGCTCGCACCAATCTGCACAACTTCTTCCATACCGTAAAGGCAGGGCTGCACAATGCAGTTGTGTCTCCCCGCAAGCGTCATGCCTTGCTTGTGCTTTTGCTGCTGGGGGCGGGCACTGTGTGCGGCAATCTACTGGCCGTACCATCTGCCCGCTTCACTTGTGGGGGTTATGCTTGTACCGGCAGCATTTACCTATTTATGTTGGGCTGTCGTTAGTACCGCTGCCGTTGGTTATGTGCCGGAGGCGCTGGAAATGCAGCATAATTTTGCTCGCATTGGATTTACGAACAGTGCGGGAGAAGCCCCTTACTTAGTGCAAAAAGAGCAGCGTGGAAATGCCGTTATATTGACATATCACTGCACGGGCTTCCCCGTGTCCGCTTGGGTTGATAAGCAACTTGAACTTGAAAGCGCCCTAAATAGGCTGATAGCCAGTGTTAAAGAGGGCAATGACCGCCGGACGGTGAGCCTGTGCTGCATTCCGCCCGAACACGTTTTTGATACCATCGAATGGCATGAACGCTATATTTTACGGAATGAGGATAACAAGCTGATTCTTGGCCGTGGCCTGATGGGTGATGTGATTATTGACACTGACAAGACCCCGCATATTCTGATTGGTGGCAACACGGGCAGCGGCAAGAGCGTCTTGGTGCAGTGCTTGCTCTGGCAAGCGATTCAACAGGCAGATGTTGTATACGTGGCTGATTTCAAGGGCGGCGTTGACTTTTCTTATGTTTGGCAGGAGTTTGCCTACATCATTACAGAGGAAAAGAAACTCCTTGTGCTTTTGAACCATTTGGCGGATATATTAGAAGAACGTAAACGGCTTTTTAAGGAAGTCGATGCTGCCAATATCACCGAGTACCGCGAAAAGTCCGGAGATTATATGCAGCGTATTGTCTTTGCCTGTGACGAGGTGGCAGAACTGCTTGACAAGACGGGCGCGGATAAAAGCCGCAAGGAACTGCTGGCACAGATTGAAGCTCGTCTTGCATTGATTGCCCGTCAGGGCCGTGCCTTTGGCATTCATCTGATTCTTGCGACCCAGCGCCCGGACGCTAATATTCTGCCGGGGCAAATTAAGAACAATATGAACATTCGCATTTGTGGCCGCGCAGACACTACACTGTCTACCATCATCATCGGGGACGGACGCGCAGCCGAGCAGATTCCGCACGATGCACAGGGGCGCTTCATTATGGAAGACGGCACGGTGTTTCAGGCGTATTATTTTGGCGACGATACAATTTCAAAGTGGTAATATAAAAGGCAGACGTTTTTAGCGCCTGCCTTTTGTTTTTTATCGGGTATTAGAGAAAACCTACCCATATACCAACGGTAATAAGTAGTATGCCTAATAATCTGCCCACAAGTTTTGCTTTTTGGTATCCTAAAAGTTCTGCTGTTTCAGGAGTAGTAAATGGAAGTAAGACAACATCAATACCCATTACTATAATTCCGATTCCGATTGCGGAAGCGCGATTACTTAGGGCGATGCCATAAAGTAGAATGAGAAAACCTAAAGCAATGCCCAAAATAAAATACTTGGTTTTACGGCTATCCTTTTCCAGCGCTTCTTTATAGTTGCTTTCGCATTCATTGCAGCAAAATTCGGAAGTGCTATTTAGTTCATTCCCGCAGTATTTACATTTCTTCATACGAATACCTATAATGGTTAAATAAACTGGAAATTACCATTTCCCTTTAGCAATCCGCCCGCCGACCAAGATAGCGGAAAAAATAGCGGCGAAAAATAAGAATGTAAGCCAGATTGGACTTAATACCCACAACCAAGACCACGAAATGAATCCCGCTGCCTTTAGTACGACAAAAATCAAAGTTAAAACAACAACGGGGTCGCGTCCATGCCGTCCATACCATTTGGATTCCTTCTTCATACGCATAATCACCTCGCGGTTTCAGTTTAGTTAATTGTATCATATACCGTATTGCTTTACAAGCAGCTTGGAATTTTAATCTATATCGAGCAGTCAGACCGCTGCTGATGTCTTTGGGCTGTGGTATATTCTGGAACTGCCAATATCGCAACACTTACGCTTTCCTCAATCTCAACTCACGTTATCCCATCGGGATAAGGAGATGTGGGTTGTTCCGCGATTAGCCTAAAAAAGAGGGATGGGGAAATGTCAAGAGGACTGTGGAATACCGCAGCCCAGTTTGTAGAGCGAGGATATGCCGCAAAAGCCCCTTGATATTTCAACATCCCTCTTTTATCCTCGCGCGGAGGAACAACAGGCATCACTTCCGGGTGAGCAGCCGTATGATGCCGATGCCGCCCGGATACACAAAAGTGTTCGGGTTTGTTCCCACATGGTGCACCAAAAAAAGCCTTACGGAAACGTAAGGCTTTTTTCATAATGATTGCCGCTTTGTGTGAGTGCTTTCGTTTTGCCGCTGACTTCAACCCAAGTCAGCGGCTCTTTTTGTTTTGTAGGAGAAATGCAAGAACTTTTAGTGTAAGAGATACGGTAGCGTATATGCAGCTGCCAATAAAAGTAAGCAGCAAAATTATTTCCTGAAAACTCAAGCGTTCACCTCCCTCGTAATTTGGAGGCGACAATCAAGAGCAAATTATATCAGAAGGGGAGAGGACTGTCAAAATATGCTCTCCAAATCCTCAATGGCGGTTTGTTGGTACAATACCAATGAACCGCTTTTTCATGCAAAAAATTGCGCATGCCCAAAAGGCAACCGTTTAGTATAGATTGTAGAATACAAAAAAATGGAGGTATTTCCCATGAGCATCATCATCGGTATCGACCACGGCTATTACGCAATCAAGGCGGAACATTGTTCATTCCCGGCTGGGCTGACAAGCTACGGAGAGCACGAACCCTATCATTTAGCCGTTGACTTGGGTTGAGGTCAGTGGCTCCTTTTTTTGTAGAAATTCAAGGACCTTTAATGTAAGAGATACGGTACAAACGAAAGACTTGCAGCAGCAGGATACTTTGGCATCCTCAACTGCTACGAGACCTTGCACGCATGCGGTTGAACCTCCGTGTACTGGTCAGTACGCACGGTGGTGTGAGAGGTCGGCCCTTTACTTAGGAGAGCATCATACTGGATGAAAAAACTACAGAGACAGTATACAAATCAAGATGGATACCTTGTAGGATCGTACTCTGCAGAAGATAAACAGATAGGGGTATACGGCCTGGGCCATTTAGGAGAGAGCGTTGTTTGTCTGGTGACACCGCTCCAACCGCCAGGGTATCTCTTATTGATGTTTCGGAGACGATAGGTAATAGAATGTTCCTTATTACAAAATTCAAGGATGTCAATTTTTGCGGTGGGGTAATCTGTGTTTGAGGCGACGGTAATTGAGAATCTCCACTCACAGTCGTCCTCACTCATTTCAGACAAATCCAGAATTTGCTTGATCATGGCTTGCTTGACCGCTGCAGAAGAAGGCACGTAGGCGTCGGCGGCGGCGCTGTATACGAGTTGCCCTTTCGCATACGCCTCATCAATTGTCGCCTGGGCGGCGGTCATGAGGGAGCGAGCCTGGAGCATGACGCGCTTTTCAACGGCTTTGTCGATATAGCCGGTCAGGGACGGGACCAAAAGCGCTGCCAATACGGCCAGGATGACCAGGACAACGATCAGTTCAACGAGGGTAAGCCCTCTTTTTTGGTTGGAATCACAGAACCGGGCCATAGCGCACGCCTCCCGCATCAGTATAAAATCGTACAAATAAAGTATATGCGCATAACGATGCTGCGTCAATTGTGGGGGATGCCAAATTCTTTATACATTATTTGTGAATAATGTGATATTATAATACGATTTGAAAAACGCAGACGGCGGCAGTAAGAGGTACTGCCAAAAATCCTGCCCCAAATTTGTCGATTGTGCCAAACGAATAAAGTTGCAATCAGATTTGACTTTTTGTATACTATACCTATATATACTATACAAAATAATTGGAAATATTATAAAAATTCTGGTTGGAAAGCGGGCCGGGTGTTGAAAAAGATTAGGATACAGCGGGTGAGCATCTTTGATATTGTCGCCACGCTGGTGTTGGCGGTGGTGCTCGTCGCGTTCACGGTGCAGGGCACGGGGGAGTTGGCTCAAATGCAGACCGCCACGGACGATTACATCCAGTGCGAGACACTGGCACGGCAGCTGCAAAGCGGGTCGGACTACCTGATCGAGCAGGTGCGGATGTACACCGCCACCGGTCAGCGGGAGTACATGGACAACTACTTTGAGGAGCTGAACATGACCCGCCGCCGCGAGAACGCTTTAGAGTATTTTGCAGAGCATTACGGCGACAACGATGCTTTCACGCTGCTGAAATCCGCCATGACAACGTCGCAAAATCTGAGCTATACGGATCGCGCAAACCCCGGCGAGAGCATCTTCAAGGATGCTGACGAGGCGCTGTACCGTGTCAAGCAGAACGGCAAGCACGGCTGCGGCTTCTATTAAGTGCGCACGGATTTTGCGCAGCTGCGCCGTCTGCCGGACCTGCTTTTCCCGCGGCGCTGTCCGTTTTGCGGGTCATTGCTGGGGCCGGACGCACTGCAGGGCACGGTTTGCCCGGCCTGCGTGCCCGAGGAAATGCGCTTACAGCACATTCCGGCGCGTCTGCCGGAGGGCGAACACGATTTTTACGCCGTGCGGGAGGCTGCTGCGGCGTATTATTACGAGGATATTGTACGTACAGCCGTTTTGCGCTGCAAGCGGGGCGGTTGCTTTTGGTATGCCCGGGAGCTGGCGGACCGTGTGGCCGTGCTGGTGTTCGGCGCACTGCCGGCCAAACAGCCCGGAAAAATGCCGCAGTATGCGGGTGTGACCGCGCTGCCGCTGTACAGCTGCATTGTGCCGGTGCCGCCCTGCCAGCCACTGCCCGGTATGCCGGGTCTGCCGCTGCTGCTGGCGCGCCGGTTGGGCGCGGTGCTGGGGGTCCCGGTGGAGACACCGCTGTACATCAAGCGCCGGGGCCGCCCGCAGAAGGAGCTTACCCGCGAGCAGCGCCTGCAAAACGCCAGGGGCGCGTTTGGCTGCCGCCCCGGCACAGACCTGACCGGCAGGCGGGTGCTGCTGATCGATGACATTATCACAACCGGTGCGACGGCGTCGGCGTGTGCGCTGGCACTTTTAGAGGCCGGTGCGGTGGAGGTGACCGCTGTGGCGATTGCCGCGGCGGAGGAGCTGCCCAAGAGCCGGAAAAAGCCCCCTGAGACAAAACCATAAAAAGACCGAAGCGGCGTGCCCGGAAATCATGGGCGTACCGCTTCGGTCTTTTTCATAGCTTATACGAGCTTATACGGGGCATCTCCGCACCATCCGGTATGCCGTGCCCGCCCAACGCCAGCCCTGCCAAAAATAGGGTGAAAAATTTGGCGGTTTTGCCACGCGCATAAAATCTGAACATCCTGTATAATAAAGACATGGATCGATTTTCTGCTGTAAAAAGGAGAAACCGCGATGACAAAGCAAAAATATATCATGGCGCTGGACGCGGGCACCACGTCCAACCGCTGCATCCTTTTTAACGCCCGGGGCGAGATGTGCAGCGTCGCGCAAAAGGAGTTCACCCAGTATTTCCCCAAGCCCGGCTGGGTCGAGCATGACGCCAACGAGATCTGGACGACCCAGCTCGGCGTGGCGCTGTCGGCCATGAACGAGGTCGGCGCGTCGGCGGAGGACATCGCCGCCATCGGCATCACGAACCAGCGCGAGACGACCATCGTCTGGGACCGTGACACCGGCGAACCGGTCTACCACGCCATTGTCTGGCAGTGCCGCCGCACAAGCGAGTACTGCGACGAGCTGAAGGCCCGCGGCCTGACCGACCTGATCCGGCAAAAGACCGGGCTGGTCATCGACGCTTACTTCTCGGCCACAAAGCTCAAGTGGATCCTGGACAACGTGCCCGGCGTGCGTGCGCGTGCCGAGCGCGGCGACCTGCTGTTCGGCACGGTGGAGACGTGGCTCATCTGGAAGCTGACCTGCGGCAAGATCCACGTGACCGACTACTCCAACGCCAGCCGGACGATGATGTTCAACATCCACACGCTGGACTGGGACGATGAGATACTGAAAATTCTCGATATACCGCGCTGTATGCTGCCGCGCCCCGTGCCCAACAGCGAGTTCTACGAGTACGCCGACCCGATGCACTTCGGCGGCGAGATCAAGATCGCGGGGGCGGCGGGCGACCAGCAGGCCGCGCTGTTCGGCCAGACCTGCTTTACCAGGGGCGAGGCCAAGAGCACCTTCGGCACGGGCGGCTTTCTGCTGATGAACACCGGTGAGAAGCCGGTGTTCTCCCAAAACGGGCTGGTCACCACCGTGGCGTGGGGATTGGACGGAAGGGTAAATTACGCGCTGGAAGGTTCGATTTTTGTGGCGGGCGCAGCTATCCAGTGGCTGCGGGACGAGCTGCATCTACTGGAGGACGCCCGCGACAGCGAGTACATGGCGCAGAAGGTCAGGGACACGAACGGCTGCTACGTCGTGCCTGCGTTCACCGGTCTGGGTGCGCCGCACTGGGACCAGTACGCCCGCGGCACCATCGTGGGCCTGACCCGCGGCGTGAACAAGAACCACATCATCCGCGCGACGCTGGACAGCCTGTGCTACCAGATCAACGATGTGCTGGCCGCCATGCAGGCGGATTCCGGCATTGACCTGACGGCACTCAAGGTGGACGGCGGCGCATGCGCGAACAATTACTTACTGCAGACGATGGCGGACATCAGCAACCTGCCGGTCAAGCGTCCCTGCTGCGTGGAAACGACGGCGCTGGGCGCGGCGTATCTGGCCGGGCTGGCCGTCGGCTATTGGAGCAGCACCGAGGACGTGTTGCAAAACTGGTCGGTAGACCGTGAGTTTATGCCGGGCATCCCCGACGACGAGCGCACCAGACGGCTGAAGGGCTGGAATAAGGCGGTGCGGTGCAGCTACGGCTGGGCGAAGGAGGATTGACCCCTAAAGCCTTCCCCTTGGGGGGAAGGTGGCCCCGCAGGGCCGGATGAGGGGAGAGCTTGCCGCGACAGGCCGTAAACGGGTAATAGTGGCAAGGCTGCCCCTCATCAGTCAGCGGGCGGGGCCGCTGACAGCTTCAGTCTCCGCGCTAAGAGCCGCCTACGGCGGTTGCGCTCCGACACGCGCCTGCGGGCGCAGCCCCAAGGGGGAAGCCACAGACTGTCGAAAAAGGTGTGCTCACCCCTTGGCCCCCTCTGCGAGGGGGCTCCGCCCGCAGGCGGTGGGGGAGAGAACTGTACGGCTGTCCGAAATATTTCGGGCTATGGCAAGGTTCTCTCCCTCCGCCCCTTCGGGGCACCTCCCTCGCAGAGGGAGGTTTTTCGACACGCTGAGCTTCCCCCAAGGGGGAAGCCATTCCAACCGCACGAACCAACAACACGAGGTATCAATATGTACGACATCATCATTATCGGCGCGGGCGTGTCCGGGTGCGCCTGTGCGCGGGAGCTTTCGCGGTATGACGCGAAAATTCTTGTAGTAGAGAAGGAGGAGGACGTCTGCTGCGGCACGTCCAAGGCCAACAGCGCCATTGTCCACGCCGGGTACGACGCGGCCCACGGCAGCCTGATGGCCAAGCTCAACGTCGAGGGCAGCCGCCGGATGCCTGCCCTTGCGAAGGAGCTGGATTTTGCCTACGAACGGTGCGGCAGCCTTGTCGTCTGCCTGAGCGACGAGGACCGCCCCGCGCTGCAAAAGCTCTATGAAAACGGCATCGCCAACGGCGTGGAGGGGCTGCGCATCATAGAACGGGACGAGCTGGTGGGAATGGAGCCGAACATCTCGGACGCCGCCGTCGCCGCACTGTGGGCGCCCACGGGCGGCATCGTCTGCCCGTTCGGCCTGACGTTTGCGTTGGCGGAGAACGCCGCCAAAAACGGTGTGCAGTTTCGGTTTGACACCAAAGTTACGGGCCTGCACCCGCTGGACGGCGGCGGAGCCGGGTGGGCCGTCGAGACCGATCACGGCACGCTGGAAACGCGCTGCATCGTCAATGCGGCGGGCGTATACGCCGACACGCTGCACAATATGGCCGACGCGGCGCACCCCATGACCATCACGGCCCGGCGGGGAGATTACTTCCTGCTTGACCACACGGCGGGGCAGCATGTGCGGCACACGGTATTCCAGCTGCCGGGCAAATACGGCAAGGGCGTGCTGGTAACGCCCACGGTGCACGGCAATCTGCTGGTCGGGCCGACGGCCATCGACGTGGACGACAAGGAGGCCACGGCCACGACGGCGGCGGGCCTGGACGAGGTGCGGGAGAAATCCGGCCTCGCGGTCAAGGACATTCCGCTGCGCCAGACCATCACGAGCTTCGCGGGTCTGCGCGCCCACGAGGCGCGGCACGACTTCTTCATCGGCGAGATCGCGCCCGGCTTTGTGGACTGCGCGGCCATCGAGTCGCCCGGCCTGTCCAGCGCCCCGGCCATCGGTGCGATGGTCGCGGACATCGTGCGCGGCAGTCTGCACTTACACAATAAGCCCGATTTTGACCCGACGCGCAGGGGCATTCTGGACCCCAAAGCGCTGGATCTTGCGGCGCGGGCGGAGCTTATCCGGCAAAACCCGGCCTACGGGCAGATTATATGCCGGTGCGAGAGCGTGACCGAGGGCGAGATCATCGACGCCATCCGCCGCACGCCCGGCGCGCGCAGTCTGGACGGCGTCAAGCGGCGCACCCGCGCGGGCATGGGCCGCTGCCAGGCGGGCTTCTGCAGCCCGCGCGTCATGGAGATTCTGGCGCGGGAGCTGGGCGTGCCGCAGAGCGAGATCACCAAGTCCGGCGGTGCGTCCAAAATCATCGTCGGCACGAACAAGGATAGCCTGTGAAAGGGGGCGTCTGCCATGAAAAACGTTGATCTGGTCATTATCGGCGGCGGCCCGGCGGGGCTGGCCGCGGCGGTGGCCGCACGCAAAAGCGGCGTGCAGGACATCCTGATCCTGGAGCGCGACAGTGAGCTGGGCGGCATCCTGAACCAGTGCATCCACAATGGCTTCGGCCTGCATACCTTTAAAGAGGAGCTGACCGGCCCCGAGTACGCGGCACGGTTTGTGGCGCGGGTACGCGAATTGGGAATTGAATACAAGCTCAACACGATGGTGCTGGATCTGGCGGCGGACAAGACCGTCACCGCCATGAACAAGACCGACGGACTGTTTCAGCTGCACCCCAAGGCGGTCATTCTGGCCATGGGCTGCCGTGAGCGCCCGCGCGGCGCGCTGAACATTCCGGGCTACCGGCCCGCGGGCATCTTCACCGCGGGCACGGCGCAGCGGCTCGTCAACATGGAGGGCTGCCTGCCCGGGCGGCGGGTCGTGATTCTGGGCAGCGGCGACATCGGCCTTATCATGGCGCGCCGCATGGCGCTGGAGGGGGCAAAGGTGCTCTGCGTGGCGGAGCTGATGCCGTACTCCGGCGGCTTAAAGCGCAATATTGTGCAGTGCCTCGATGATTTTGGCATTCCGCTGAAATTGAGCCACACGGTAGTGGACATTCAGGGCAAGGAGCGCGTGACCGGCATCACGCTGGCGCGGGTCGAAAACGGAAAACCCGTCCCCGGCACCGAGGAGCACTACGACTGCGACACGCTGCTGCTTTCCTGCGGGCTGCTGCCCGAAAACGAGCTGAGCCGCGCCGCGGGCGTGGCGCTGAACCCCGTCACCGGCGGCCCGGAGGTCAATGAGAGCCTGGAAACGAACCTGCCCGGCGTCTTTGCCGCGGGCAACGTGCTGCATGTGCATGACCTGGTGGATTATGTGTCGGAGGAGGCCGCGGCGGCAGGTGAGCACGCGGCGGCATACATTGCGGGCGGCGGGGCCGCGGCGGGCCGCACCCTGCCCGTGCGGTGCGAAAATGGCGTGCGCTACACCGTGCCGACCACCATCCGCCCCGACTGCGCGGGGGATACCGTGACGCTGCGGTTCCGCGTGGGCGGCGTGTACAAAAATAAAAAAATCGCGGTGTACCGCGGTACAGACTGCATCTACAGCCGCAAGCGGCCCGTGCTGGCCCCCGGTGAGATGGAGACTGTGCGGCTGAAGGCCGAGCTCCTGCGCGGCCCGGGCGACGCCGTGACGGTAACGTTGGAGGAGGGCTGACGATGGAAAAACGTGAACTGATCTGCATCGGCTGCCCGATGGGCTGCCCGCTGACTGTGACGCTGGACGGCAGCGCGGTGGTCACCGTGCAGGGCAACACCTGCCCGCGCGGCGACGCCTACGCCCGCAGGGAGGTCACCGCCCCGACGCGCATTGTGACCACAACGGTGCGCGTGACCGGCGGCACCCTGCCCGCCGTGAGCTGCAAGACCCGCAGCGACATCCCGAAGGAGAAAATTTTTGACGTTGTCCGCGCGCTGAAAAGCGTCGTGGTGCCAGCCCCCGTACACATCGGTCAGGTCCTGCTGCCCGATGCAGCCGGGACCGGCGTGAATGTGGTAGCGACGAAGGACGTAGCCGAGGTGTAGATTCATCCCGTTATGAAAATAACTTTCCCAAAAAGTTAAATTTTCAAAGAAATTTGGGCAAAAATCAATGGTGTGTTTGAATATTGCACAAAGAAACCGTTGGATTTTCGGCTTTTCGACAATTTTGCTAAAATCACTTTCTTTTTTGTGAAGAATATGTTAATATGAGATTAACAAAGTGTCGCGGCTGCGGAACCAGACGGCCCGGCGCCGAGTTGGGAGAGACCCACTCACAATTTTTGGAGGAATGCTTTTATGATGAAGTATCTGCAGAAGCTCGGTAAAGCTCTTATGCTTCCCGTTGCTGCTCTGCCCGTCTGTGGTATCCTGATGGGCATTGGTTACGCTCTGGCTCCCGCCGTTATGGGTGCCGAGGGCCCGACCTCCGGTGCTGCTTACACCGTAGGTTTCCTGCTGATCAAGGCCGGCGGCGCCCTGATCGACAACATGGCATGGCTGTTCGCCATCGGCGCTGCCGTCGGTCTGTCTGATGACCATGACGGTACCGCAGGTCTGGCCGGTCTGGTCAGCTTCCTGATGATGCAGCAGCTGCTCAGCCCCGGCGTTGTCGGCGCTGTCCGCACGCTGGAGGAAGGCACCGTCGATTACATTGCTTTCAGCAAGATCGCCGGCAACTCCTTCATCGGCATCCTGGCCGCCATCATCGGTGCTGCCTGCTACAACAAGTTCAAGAATACCCAGCTGCCTGACTGGCTGGCATTCTTCAGCGGCAAGCGCAGCGTTGCTATCGTGACCGCCGTTGTTTCCATCGTGGTTTCCGTTGTTCTGCTGTTCGTCTGGCCCATCATCTTCGGCGCTCTGGTTGCCCTCGGCAACGGCATTGCCAAGATGAGCGGCATCGGCGCCGGCATCTACGCTTTCCTGAACCGTCTGCTGATCCCCACCGGCCTGCATCACGCTCTGAACAACGTGTTCTGGTTCGACACCATCGGTCTGGGCGACCTGACCCACTTCTGGGCAGGTGAGACCAGCGCTGATGTGGGCTGGAGCCTTGGCATGTACATGTCCGGCTTCTTCCCCTGCATGATGTTCGGTATTGCCGGTGCTGCTCTGGCCATGGTCCAGACTGCCAAGAACAAGAAGGCTGCTATCGGTCTGGTTGTTTCCGCTGCTATCTGCGCTTTCGTCTGCGGCGTTACCGAGCCGTTCGAGTTCGGCTTCATGTTCCTCTGCTTCCCCCTGTATGTTGTCTATGCTGCTCTGTACGGCATCTTCACCATCATCACCTACTACTCCGGCTTCCGCGCAGGCTTCTGCTTCTCCGCCGGTGCTACCGACCTGATCTTCTCCGCCAGCCTGCCCGCACATGCTAAGACCTGGATGATCATCCCTCTGGGCATCGCCGCTTTCGTTGTCTTCTACCTGGTCTTCAAGTTCGCTATCGTCAAGTTCGACCTGAAGACTCCCGGCCGTGAGGACGAGGATGCCGAGGCTGCTGAGGCCAACATCACCCTCGCCAACAACGACTTCACCGCCATCGCTTCCGGCGTTCTGGCTGCTGTCGGCGGCAAGGGCAACGTTGCCAACGTTGACTACTGCGCCACTCGTCTGCGCTTTGAGGTCAAGGACAGCACTGCTGTCAACGAGAAGGCCGTCAAGGCTGCTGGTGCTGCCGGCGTTATCCGCCCCAGCAAGACCGCTTGCCAGGTCGTCATCGGACCCAAGGTCCAGTTCGTCTACGATGAGCTGAAGAAGATGCTGTAAAAACAGGCATCACCGGATAAAGGTCTGGTTCCCTTTATCAACTCCGCCGCGGGCGGGCGATCAGCCCGTCCGCGGCTTTTTCTATGATTTGCTGCAAAAGCGGCACAAAATCTTGGTACAAATCACATAAACCGGTCATGGTATCCCGCCCCATGGCGTGGTATAATGAAGAATAGGAAAACTGGGGCAACGCACCCCGAAAAAATCAGGAGGTATTTTCTTATGAAGATCATCCGTGCAAAAGATTACTACGACATGTCCCGCAAGGCCGCCAACATCATCTCGGCCCAGGTCATCATGAAGCCCAACTGCGTGCTGGGCCTGGCCACCGGCGGTACGCCTGTGGGCACCTACAAGCAGCTGGTCGAGTGGTACAACAAGGGCGACATCGACTTCTCCGAGGTCACGACGGTCAACCTGGACGAGTACCGCGGCCTGCCCAAGGAGCACCCCGAGAGCTACTGGAGCTTCATGCACCGCAACCTGTTTGACCATGTCAACATCCGTCCCGAGGCCATCAACCTGCCGGACGGCACCAACATGGACGCCGACGCCGAGTGCGCCCGCTATGACGCGGTCATTCACAATGTGGGCGGCGTTGACCTGCAGCTGCTGGGCATCGGCAACGACGGCCACATCGGCTTCAATGAGCCGAACGAGGCATTCGAGCTGGGCACCCACTGCGTTGACCTGAAGGAGGAGACCATCGAGGCCAACAAGCGCTTCTTCGACGGCAACGCCGACCTGGTCCCCAAGCAGGCCTACACCATGGGCATCAAGACGATCATGCAGGCCCGCAAGGTCCTGATGGTCGCCAACGGCAAGGGCAAGGCCGACATCGTCAAAAAGGCGTTCTTCGGCCCCGTCACGCCGGAGGTCCCCGCCAGCATCCTGCAGATGCACCCCGACTTCATTCTGGTCGGCGACGAGGAAGCCCTGAGTGAGATCTGATTTGCGGAGGAACACTGCAATGATTATCAAAAATGCAAAAGTCTACAGCGACGGCTGCCGCTTCGTGGAAAAGGACCTCATCATCCGCGATGGCCGCATCGTCTTTGGCGCGGCCCCGCAGGAGGGCGAGGATGTCATTGACGCGGGCGGTGCCTATGCGCTGCCGGGTCTGGTGGACATCCATTTCCACGGCGCAGTCGGCCACGATTTCTGTGACGCCGACGAGGCCGGCCTGCAGGCCATCGCTGATTTTGAGGCGAGCAAGGGCGTGCTGGCCATCTGCCCCGCAACCATGACGTTCAGCGAGGAGATCCTGAACGGCATCATGGACGTGGCCGCGGCCCACAAGAACGAGCGCGGCGCGGATCTGGTCGGCATCAACATGGAGGGGCCGTACATCAGCCCCAAGAAGGTTGGCGCGCAGAACCCGAAGTACGTCATGGCCGCCGACGCGGGCATGTTCCGCCGCCTGCAGGCGCGCAGCGGCGGGCTGATCAAATTGGTTGACGTCGCCCCCGAGGAGCCGGGCAATCTGGATTTCATCAGGGAATGCCGCGATGAGGTGCGCATTTCGATTGCCCACACCTGCACCGACTACGACACGGCCAAGGCCGCGTTTGCGGCGGGTGCATCCCACATGACCCACCTGTACAACGCGATGCCGGGCATCACCCACCGTGAGCCGGGGCCGATCATTGCCGCGCTGGAGGATGGTGCCGAGGTCGAGCTGATCACCGACAACGTCCACATTCACCCGGCGATGGTGCGGTTCACCTTCAACACCTTCGGGGCGGATCATGTGATTTTGATTGCGGACAGCATGATGGCCTGCGGTCTGCCTGACGGCCAGTACAGCCTGGGCGGCCAGGCCGTCACGGTGCGCGGACCCCGCGCGACGCTGACCGAGCAGCCCGGCACGATTGCGGGCAGTGCGACCTGTCTGTTTGACTGCATGAAGCGTGCGGTCCTCGACATGGGCGTGCCCCTTGAGAGTGCCGTCCGCGCCGCGACCCTGAACCCCGCCCGCAGCATCGGCATTGATGCCGATTACGGCAGTCTCGACGCAGGCCGCTACGGCAACGTCGTGCTGGTCGATGATAAGCTGGATATTTTGAAGGTTGTGCGGCACGGAGAGGTTATCGGCTAAACCGGGAACGGCAGTCCCCCGGAAACTCGCTTTCTTTTGGCAGCAAAAGAAAGCTTGCAAAGAAAACTGCCGCTGTTGCGAATGCAGCGGACCCCGCCTTAGGGGCTGCACGCCCCTAAGAACCCCAATAAGGAAGTCGGAAGGCCCACAGGCTACGCGAACGCAGTATTACTGTTCGCGCTTAACGCCTGTGGGCCTTCCTCCACTTTTGAGTCGGGTGTTGCGGGGTTGCGAGCCCGGGGCCACAGTTGAGCGCAGCGAAACTGGGGAGCGAGCAATGTTTGCCCCTGCGGGGCAAACAACCGCACGAGCGTGTTTGCGAAGCAAACTGGCGGCGCTCGTTGTGCGCCGCCAAGCGCCCCCGAACCCCCGCAGGGGTGAACAGCAGCGCTGTAGGGGCGGCATATATGCCGCCCGCAACCTACCGTGGCAACCCGTCAACGGGAAAGGGGCCGGGCTGCCGCCCTCCCTTGCCCCTCTCGTCCGCGACCCGTTTACGGCAGTCTGTAGGGGCCGGGCATGCCCGGCCCTCCACCTCGCCATTACCACCCCTTTTATCCTTTGCATCGTAGGGAGGGGTCTTGACCCCTCCGCGGGGCGTCGGGGACGCCGCCCCCTACAACACAATCCGCAGGGCTTCTCATTAACGCAAACGTCCGCGGCGGCCTGGTGGCAGGCCGCCCTACATCCCACTTTACCACATTCCGTGGGGCGGGCCTTCGCCCGCAACTCATTCACGCCACCCTGTAGGGGCCGGGCATACCCGGCCCGCAACCCTGCCATTACCACCCCGTATCCTTTGCATCGTAGGGCGGCAAGCCACAGGGTCTTTGCATAACCGCCCAGCCCCCTCAAACACAAAAATAACCTGCCTGCGGCCTCTCGCAGGCAGGTTATTTTTTTAGTTCCTTTTCTTCTAAGAAAAGGAGCAAATCCCCGTTTCGTAAAAATTACTTCCGGTCAATCGCCACAACCACGCCGGCCAGCGCCAGCAGGGCCAGCAGGTTCGGTACGGCCATCAGGCCGTTGAACAGGTCGGCCAGCGCCCAGACCAGATCGACCTTCAGGGTCGAGCCGACCAGAATGAACGCAACTACAATGATGCTGTACACCGGCAGCAGCTTCTCGCCGAACAGCGCTTTGAAGTTCGACTGGCCGAAGAAATACCAGCCGATGATCGTCGAAAACGCGAAAAAGAACATGCACACCGCGATGAAGATCGGCCCAAAGCCGCCGAACGACTGGCTGAAGGCAGCCTGGGTCAGCGCTGTGCCGGTCATGCCCTGCGGGATCAGGCCGGACGTGATCAGCACCAGGCCGGTCAGCGTCAGCACAACGAACGTGTCAACGAACACGCCCAGGATCGCCACAGCGCCCTGGTCCTGCGGGCGCTCGACCTTGGCCAGCGCGTGGGCGTGGGGCGTCGAGCCAAGGCCCGCCTCGTTGGAGAACAGGCCGCGGGCCACGCCGAAACGCATGGACTGCTGCACGGTCACGCCAGCAATGCCGCCCGCCATGGCCTGCGGCTCAAACGCCAGCACAAACACCTGCGCCAGCGCGCCGGGCAGCGCCTTGGCGTTGATGACCAGAATGACAATGCAGCCCAGAATGTAAAATGCCGCCATGATCGGCACAACTTTTTCCGTTACAGCGGCAATTCTCTGCACGCCGCCCAGGAAGATGAACGCCGCAATGGCCGCCACCACGACGCCCACCGCCAGCCGGTTCAGGCCAAAGGCGTTGTGGAACGCATCACCGATGGAGTTGGACTGCACCATGTTGCCCATGAAGCCCAGCGCCAGAATGATGAGCACCGAGAACACCGTGGCCAGCACCTTGCCGACCTTGCCCTTGAACGCGGCGCGGATATAGTACGCCGGGCCGCCCGTGACCTGGCCGTTCACCGTGGTCTTGTAGTGCTGCGCCAGCACGGCCTCGGCGTAAATGGTCGCCATGCCGAAAAACGCCGACACCCAGGTCCAGAACAGTGCGCCCGGGCCGCCGCTGACCAGCGCCGTGGCACAGCCCGTGATGTTGCCGGTGCCGACCTGCGCCGCAATGGCCGTCGTCAGCGCCTGAAAGCTGCTCATGCCCTCGGCGTCCGCCTTTTTGCCGCGCAGCGTAAAGCCGCCGAACACACGGCGGAAGCCCTCGCCAAAGCGGCGCACCTGCACGCCGCGCAGCCGCACGGTAAAGTACACGCCCGTGCCGACCAGCAAAAACAGCAGCAGCGAGTTCCACAGAACATCGCTGAACTGCTCAATAAACGTAGTAAATGCCGCCATACTGACCCCCATAACTTTTACATCCAAAATCCCCGCCGCAATGCGGGCGACTTATTAACTATACTATGAATTTAATGTAAAGTCAAGTGTATTTATACGGCGTACATGCTGGCAGCTGTGTCCGGTAAACGGGCGCTTGCGGGAAGCCCGCGGGCCGGGCATGCCCGGCCTCTGCAGGCAGTCCAAACTTCGCCGCAAAAAAATTTCAAAAGACCCCATCCGTGTCACAACTCGGACACAACCGGGTGGTATGATGGCGAAAACGGAACCGGAAAGGAGACAAACCATGAGAAAACTCGTCCTTCTGCTAACCGCCGCGCTGGCCCTGACCGCCTGCACCGCCGCACCCGAGGTATCGTCCCCCGCCGAAGCTGCCCCGCCCGCCGAGACCGCAGCCATCGGCGAGGCCGCGGCGGCGTTCCCGGTGGGGACGCTGCAAATGTCCATCCCGCAGGTGATGGACACAGGCACCGCCTCCGTCGAGATCACGTTCACGGGCCTTGAGACAGAGCCGATTTTGAAGCTCGACTACGCGGCGGGCGTGCAGACAAAGCTCTGTGACATCGACCTGTCGCGGCAGATCCCGGTAGCCATCATGCAGCACGGGGACACGGTGGAATACTTCTGGGACTCCGAGGGCAGCACCGTGTTTGCCCACACGGCCATCCGCCCCGACGGCAGCGTCGAGGAGCAGACCATCCCGGAAAAATTTTACCCAAATTTCTACGACGAGTACGCGGCGTATGACATTTGGGGCACGGCCTGCACGCGGCTGGACTGGCAGACCGGGGAGCTGACCACTGCGTCGCTGCCGTTTGTGCAGCTGGACAGCGTTCTGGGCGCAGTTGGCAGCCGGGTGTTGCTGACCCGCATCGTGTCCGACACGCCGCTGCCGCAGGGCGAGGGCAACGAGGAAATGCTGGATGCCGTGCTGCAAAACTCGCTGCGGGAGTACGACCTCTACGATCCGGCGACGAACACGATTGAAAAGGTGCTCGACGAGCCGTACTACCCCGAGGACCACAACGAAAGCAAATCGTATCTGGGCTACTGCGGCGACAAGCTGTATTTTGGGGTCTCCTGCACGGACGGTGCGTCCGCACTCAGCCGGAAGAACACGCTGGTCAGCTATGACCGCACCGCGGGCATCTGGCAGGAGGAATGCAGCGCCGACGCCAAGAGCGGGGAGTACAGCGGCTTCTGGCCGTTTTTGCAGGATGGCCGGCTCAAGCTGGTGGTGCTGTGGCGGGGGAAGGACACCCTGACGCTCTACAGCATCGACAACGGCGCACGGTACGAGGTCCCCTATGAGGAGGCCGGGTCCGATGCCACCGGGAACAGGAATTTCCCGATAGCCCTGACCGACGATGGCCGCATTTTGGTGACGGACGGGTACATTGACCGCAGCGGCGTGGCCGCCAGCCGGTATGCGCTGATCGATTTGGGCGCGTATCTGGCGGGAAGCCGGGAGTATACCGCGGTGGAGATGTGGACGGAGTGAGGCGGTAAAATGCGGACCGCCGGTTATGGGCAATTTGTAGGGAGCGGTCTGGACCGCTCCGGGGGCCATGCGTGCGGGCACGCACCGTCCCACACACCTCCGCACGTAGAGGCCGGGCATGCCCGGCCCCTGCAACTCGACAAAATCAAAACGAGCCGCCCCAATCGTCGGGACGGCTCGTTTTTATGCGAATAAATTACTTATTCTTCTTGCTGGCGGCCTTCATGCGCAGGTCGTGGTCCAGGATGCGCTTGCGGATGCGCAGGTTCTCGGGGGTGACTTCCAGCAGCTCGTCGGGTGCCAGGAACTCAAGGCAGCCCTCGAGGCTGAACTTGGAGACGGGCACCAGACGCAGGGCGTCGTCGCTGCCGGAGGCGCGGGTGTTGGTCAGGTGCTTCGTCTTGCAGACGTTGACCGTGATGTCCTCGCCCGTCGGGGTGTAGCCGACGACCTCACCGGCGTAGACCTTCTCGCCTGCGTTGACGATCAGGGTGCCGCGCTGCTGGGCGTTGAACAGGCCGTAGGTGACGGCGTCGCCGGTATCGAAGCTGATGAGGGAGCCGGTGGAGCGGGTCTGGATGTCGCCGCACCATTCCTCGTAGCCGTCGAAGATCGTGTTCATGATGCCCTCGCCGTGGGTGTCGGTCAGGAACTGGCTGCGATAGCCGAACAGGCCGCGGCTGGGCATACGGAACTCGATGCGGGAGCGGCTGTTCATCATCTGCATGTTCATCAGGATGGCCTTGCGGGCGCCCAGAGCGGTCATGACGTTGCCCTGATAGATCTCGGGCACGTCGATGACGACGCGCTCCATAGGCTCCATGACCTTGCCGTTCTCCTCGTGGGTCAGAACGTGCGGGGGGCTGACCTGCAGCTCATAGCCCTCGCGGCGCATCGTCTCGATCAGGATGGACAGGTGCATTTCGCCGCGGCCCATGACGCGGAAGGAATCGTTCGTGGCGGAATCCTCGACCTTCAGGGCGACGTCCTTCAGCAGCTCGCGCATCAGGCGGTCACGGATCTGGCGGGAGGTGACGTACTTGCCCTCCTTGCCGGCAAACGGGGAATCGTTGACCGAAAAGGTCATTTCCACCGTGGGATCGTTGATCTTGACAAAGGGCAGGGGCTGCACCTTGCTGGGGTCGCAGATCGTGTTGCCGATGGAAATATCGGGCAGACCCGCAAATGCGACGATGTCGCCGGCCTGGGCGCTCTCGATCGGCTCACGGCCATTGGCTTTGAAGTCGAACAGCTTGGTGATGCGGCCGCTCATGTGTACGTCGGGGTTGTGCCAGTCGCAGACCTGGATCGGGCTGCCGACCTTGATGACGCCGTTCTGCACGCGGCCAACGCCCATGCGGCCCACGAAGTCGTTGTAGTCAACGCTGGAGACCAGCATCTGCAGCGGCTCGTCGGGCTCGCCCTCCGGCGGCTGCACATATTTCAGGATAGTGTCAAACAGGGGCTTCAAGTCCGTGCCGGAGGCAGGGTCGGTCCAGTCGTAGCTGGCCGTGCCGTTGCGCCCGGAGCAGAACACCATCGGGCTGTCCAGCTGCTCGTCGGTAGCGCCCAGGTCCATCAGCAACTCGAGGATCTCGTCGATGACCTCGGCAATGCGGGCATCGGGACGGTCGATCTTGTTGACGGCGATGACCAGAGACAGGTTCTGCTGCAGAGCCTTCTGCAGAACAAAACGGGTCTGGGGCATGCAGCCCTCGGCTGCATCGACCAGCAGCAGAACGCCGTTGACCATCTTCAGCACGCGCTCGACCTCGCCGCCGAAGTCGGCGTGGCCCGGGGTGTCGACGATGTTGATCTTGACGCCGTTGTACTCGCAGGAGCAGTTCTTGGCCAGAATCGTGATGCCGCGCTCACGCTCGATGTCGCCGGAGTCCATGACGCGCTCGGCCACCTGCTGGTTGGCACGGAAAGCACCGGACTGCTTCAGCATCTGGTCGACCAGGGTGGTTTTGCCGTGGTCAACGTGCGCGATGATCGCGACGTTGCGGAGATTTTCCTGAATCATATACGTTCCCTCTCAAATTGAAAATGCCGATGGACTGATATTTGCAGGGGCAAAGCCCCAATATCCACATACTATTTTATAATACGCTATAATGTGGTATTTGTCAAGAATCGCAAAACGCAAAAATGTGTGCTATAATATGGATTATTATAGTGATATTTTACACTAATTAAACAGACCGCCAGGCTTGCCTCCCTCTGCGAGACAGACTCCCCCGATACGGGGGAGGTGGCGCTTGCGCCAGAGGGGGAGCGGTGGCCCGGAGGGAGAGAACCCTGCCATTGCCCCAAGCTACAGACGATGGCGAAGCTCTCTCCCCCAGCCGCTGCGGCGGCAGCCCCCTCGCAGAGGGGGCCAAGGAGATAGAGGGGAGAACCACTATGGCAAACAACACGGTACGCCACATCAACATCATCGGCCACCAGAACCCGGACACGGACTCGATCTGCTCCGCACTGGCGTATGCCTGGCTGAAAAACCGCGGCAGCCTGACCGGCCTGTATGAGGCCCGCCGCGCCGGACATGTGAACCGGGAAACGCGGTTCGTTCTGCAGCACTTCGGCGTGGAGCCGCCGCGGCTTTGCACCGACGTCAGCCCGCAGATCAAGGACATCGACATCCGCAAGCAGGCGGGCATCGACGGCGAGATGAGCCTGCGCGCGGCCTGGAACCTGATGCGCGACGTCGAGATAGACACGCTCTGCATCGTGGACGGCGACAACGAGCTGCAGGGGCTTATCACCATCAAGGACATTGCCGACGCGAACATGGACCTGTTCGACACGGCAGTGCTGGCCGCGGCCAACACCCGCTGCACGAACCTGCTGGAAACGCTGGAGGCTGAGCTGGTGGTCGGCAGCGCCGACGCCCACATTGACAGTGGCAATATCTGCATCGGCACCAGCCCGGAAATCATGGAGGAGCTCGTCAAGCCCGGCGACCTTGTGCTGGTCTCCAACCGGTACGAGACCCAGATGTGCGCCATCGACTGCGGCGCACAGGCCATCATTGTCTGCTGCGGCTCCGCGGTGCCGCGCACCATCGTGGCACGTGCGCAGGAAAAGGGCTGCGCCGTGCTGGCGACCCCCTATGATACCTACGCCGCCGCGCGGCTCATCTCCACCGCTGCGCCGGTGCGCCACTTTATGCGCACGAAGGAATTGCTGAAATTCAGCGTAAATACGCCGATTGAGGACGCCAAAAAGGTTATGGCCAGCGTGCGTCACCGCTATTTCCCGATTCTGGATGAGAACGGCAAGTACTGCGGCGTCGTCAGCCGCCGTAACCTGTTGAACCTGCACCGCAAGCAGGTCATTCTCGTTGACCACAATGAGCGCACCCAGGCCGTGGACGGTCTGGAGCAGGCGGACATTCTGGAGATCATCGACCATCACCGCATCGGCAGTCTGGAGACCACCGGCCCGGTCTATTTCCGCAATGTTCCGGTGGGCTGCACGGCCACGATTTTGTACCAGATGTACGGCGAGCAGGGCATGACGCCCAGCCGCGAGATCGCGGGTCTGCTGCTGTCGGCCATTCTGTCCGATACGCTGGTGTTCCGCTCTCCGACGTCCACCCCGCAGGACGAAGCCGCCGCCAAGGCGCTGGCCGCGCTGGCGGGCGAGGACATCCAGTCCTACGCCGAGCAGATGTTTGAGGCAGGTGCCGACCTGACGGGCCGCACGGCGGAGGATGTGTTCAGCTCGGACTTCAAGGCGTTCAGCCGCGGCGACGTCAAGTTCGGCGTCGGCCAGTCCACCTACATGACCGACAAATCCCGCGCCGCCGCCGAGGCGCTTGTGCAGCCGTTCCTGCCAGAGGCGAGCCGCCGCGAGGGTCTGCCGCTGATCTTCTACATGTTCACCGACATGAAGACCCAGAGCACCGACCTGATGTTCTACGGCCACAACGCCGAGGAGATCATCCGCGATGCGTTCCACGTCGAGCCGGAGGGGAACATAGCCAAACTGCCCGGTGTCGTCAGCCGCAAGAAGCAGCTCATCCCGCCGCTGCTGGCAGCTTTGCAGGCGCGGCAGTAAGATTAACGGCAGTCTCCCGGGAGGTCCTACTTTCTTTTGTGACCAAAAGAAAGTAGCAAAGAAAAGTCTCGCTGTTGCGACGCAGCGAACCCGCGCCTTAGGGGCTGCACGCCCCTAAGAACCCCAAAGCGGAAGTCGGAAGGGGCGGGGGCTAAACGAAAGCAGTATTACTTTTCGTTCTTAACGCCCCCGCCCCTTCCTCCACTTTAAATTCGGGTGTTCCCCCGAACCCCCGCAGGGATAAACTTCCGCCCACTTGTAGGGGCCGGGCATGCCCGGCCCGCGGCTTACCGCCGTAGACCTTTTTGCGGTTGATTTGTAGGGGAGGGATTCATCCCTCCTGCACACCTTCCCATCGCCACCCACTACATAAAAAGGACGCACAACCGTAAAGGTCATGCGTCCTTTATTTTTATGCCAGCTTTTTTATGGCCTTGCCAAGCGGGCGGCTTACCGACGTCAGCACCGCTGCCGGCACAAAGCTGGCGGCGAGATACACCGGGAACATCCCGGCCAGCGGCAGGCCGTGCCCCTGCACAAACGGCAGGAATACCAGCGTCAGCAGGACATGATGCACCAGGTACACGCCGTAGCACCAGCCCGCCAGCCGCCGCAGGGCGGGGCAAAGCGGTGCGGGTACGTGCTGCCCGGCGGCATAGACTGCCCAGAACAGCACCGACGCCAGCACCAACAGCACGGCCAGACGCGGCACTTCGTCCACCCACAAAAGCGGGCAGAGCGCCAGCCCGATATACAGCCGATAGGACGGAAAAGCGTTCTTTTTCAGCAGCGTGCCGAACCACACCCCCAGCGCAAACGCGGGCAGGCGGCCCAGTACCGTATGCCCGGCCTCCCACGGAGCGGGGCAGACGAGCGGCCAGACAACGGCCAGCACCGCCATGCAGAGCGCCAGCACCCGGCGGTGCGCTGCGGTCTCCATGCACCGGAGCAGCAGCGGGAACACGAGATACAAAATCAGGATAACGCCCAAAAACCACTCGCCGATTTTGTAGAAAGTGACCGTCACGGGCGCTAAATACCCATCCAGCCCCAGTACTGAAAAAATCACACGCCAGCGTGGAATATCGGCGTTGTTGCCGTGCAGGACCTCGCCGTACAGGAACAGCGCGCCAAACCCCAGCCAGAACGCCGGGTAGGTCGCGGCGGCGCGGCCCACAAAGTAGCGCCGGGCGTCAAACCGTCCCTGCCATTGCAGGCAGAGCGCCGCACCGGACAGCAGGAAAAACCACGCCAGCCCAACCTCGACCCAGTCGGCCATGCCGCGGCCAATCAGCGCCGTCGGCACGGCAAAGCCCAGGCGCGCGGCCTCGATGCAATAGTGGTAGCACAGCACGGGCAGCAACGCGGCCAGCCGCACCACATCCAGCCCGGGACGATAATTTTGGGGCATCACGCTGCGACAGCGCCGAAGGCGGAGACGCCCAGCACGCTCAGCGCGCCCATGATGCAGCCTGCCAGCAGCACGCCGCCCATGCAGGCGCGGACGCTGGACTTAAAGTCCATGTCCAAAAGGCTGGCGGCCAGCGTGCCGGTCCACGCACCCGTGCCGGGCAGCGGAATGCCGACGAACAGCAGCAGCGCCCACGGCAGGCCGCGGCCCGCCGTGGCCTTCAGCTTCGCGCCGCCCTTGTGGCCTTTTTCGAGGCAGAAGGTGAAGAACTTGCCGATGACCGGCTTATCCGCACCCCACTCCAGCACCTTGCGGGCAAAGAAGAAGATGAACGGCACGGGGAGCATATTGCCGATGATGGCGATGACGTACACCTGCCACAGCGGCAGGCCCATGGCCACGCCCACGGGGATCGCGCCGCGCAGCTCGATCAGGGGGACCATCGAAATAAAGAACACACTCAGGTATTTTGTCAGCATTTGAAAACCTCGCTTATACGTTGAAACAATAGTACAGACAAATTTAATTATACAAAATATTTATGCGTCTGGCAAGAGGGGAGCGTGTAAAATTGACGTAAAAATGGAAAAAGCCGCCCCGGTGAGGGGACGGCAGCAGAAATGTGCGGTAGGGGCCGGGCATGCCCGGCCCGGCGGTGTATGGCAGACGGGCGTATGCGGGAAAGCTGCGGGCCGGACATGTCCGGCCCCTACGCCGCTGCCCTGTCTTAATCCAGCAGATTCGTCATGCTTTTCAGGCTGACACCCAGCGTGGACGCATTATGCAAAAGCGCGGACGTGGCCGGGGGCAGGATGCCCATGGCGCCCAGGACGATGAGGGTGCTGTTGAAGCTCATGATAAAGCGGTAGTTGCTCTCGGTGCGCTTCTGCAGGCCGTTGGCGATGGACTTCAAGAGCACCAGCTCGCGCAGGCTGTCGGCGGCAATCGTGACGTCGGCGATTTCCCGGGCAATGGCCGCGCCGTCGCTGATGGCTATGCCGACGTCGGCGGCGGACAGGGCGGGGGAGTCGTTGATGCCGTCGCCCAGCATGATGACGGTGTGCCCGGCGGCCTTCTCCTGCTCGACAAAGTTGGCCTTGTCCTCGGGCAGGACCTCGGCGTAGTAGTGGTCCACGCCGACCTGCTTCGCAATGACCGACGCGGTGCGGTCATTGTCGCCGGTCATCATGACGGCCTTGCGGATGCCAAGGCCGCGCAGCTGTTTCAAAACCTCGGAGGCTTCCTCGCGCAGCGGGTCGGCGATGCAGATGACACCGGCCAGCACACCGCCGATGGCCAGATACAGATGGGAATATTCCGGCGGCAGCGCGTCGAATTTGCCGCACTCGCTCGTCGGAATGCAGCAGCCCTCGTCCTCAAAGACAAAGTGCTGGCTGCCGATAACGGCCTTCTCGCCGCCGATCTGGCTGGCAATGCCGTGGGCGACGACGTACTGCACCTCGCTGTGCATCTCGTCGTGGCGGATGCCCTTTGCGGCAGCGGCCTGCACGACGGCGTTCGCCATCGAGTGGGGGTAGTGCTCCTCCAGACAGGCCGCGATCTGTAAAACCTCGTCCTCGGTGCGGGTGCCGAACGGCACGACCTGCACAACGGTGGGCGTCGCGTGGGTCAGCGTGCCGGTCTTGTCAAAGACGATGGTATCGGCGTTGGCCAGAGCCTCCAGATACTTGCCGCCCTTGACCGTGATATGGTAGCTGCCGCACTCACGCATGGCGGACAGCACGGCCAGCGGCATCGACAGCTTGAGCGCACAGGAAAAATCGACCATCAGGATCGAGATCGCACGGGTCGCGTTGCGGGTCAGCGCGTAGGTCACGGCGGTGCCCAGCAGGCTGTACGGGACCAGCTTGTCGGCCAGCGCGGCAGCGCGGGTCTCGCTGGCGGATTTCAGCTTCTCGGAGTTCTCGATCATCTTGACGATCTGGTCGTAGCGTCCGTTGCCGGCCTGCTGCTCGACAGTCACGGTGATCTGGCCCTCCTCGACGACGGTGCCCGCGTAGACGACGGCCCCCTCGCTCTTGCGGACGGGCTCGGCCTCGCCGGTCAGGGAGGCCTGGTTGACGCTGGCCTCGCCGTCCAGCACCCTGCCGTCCAGCGGGATGACGCTGCCGGTGTGCACGACGATGGCGTCGCCCGTGCACACCTGCGAGATCGGCACAAGAACCTCGCCCTCGGCGGTCTGCTGCCAGACGCGGTCCACGTTCAGCGACATGCAGCGGGCCAGGTCGCCCAGCGATTTCTTGCGGGTCCATTCCTCCAGCAGCTCGCCCAGGCGCAGCAGGAACATGACGGAGCCTGCCGTGCCGAAATCGCCGCGCAGCATCGACACGCCGATGGACAGCGCGTCGAGGACCTCGACCTCGAGCCTGCGGCGGAAAACGCACCGCAGACCGCGGAAAATATAGGGCACGCTGCGCACCAGTGTGTAGACCATGCGCAAGGGTGCTGGCAGGAACAGCTTGCGCGCAAAGTGGAAGATCGTCATATTGACGAGCTTTTCCTGATATTCGCGGTTGACGGCGCGTGGGCTGTTGGCGGGCACCTCGGCCAGGGCCTCCGTGTCAAAGCGGAAGGCTGCCAGGCCCCTGACGATGCCGGCGCGGCTCTCGGTATAGACGATGACGACGTCGCAGGTGCGCTCATACACGGCGGCAGTGCGCACGCCGGGCAGGCTGGTCAGATAGTCCTGCAGCTGGTCCGCCTCGGCCAGCGACATCCGCGGCTTACGGAGATGCAGGCGGATGCGCCCGCGGCTCTCATGCAGAATATTCCATTTCATAATTACTCTCCCGGTAAATAAAAAAGGCTTCCCCCGAGGGGGAAGCTGCCGCCAACGGCGGCTGATGAGGGCGGACTGTTCCGCAGTATCCCGTGAACGGGTGGCTGCGGCGAACACGCACCTCATCCGACCTCGCTTTGCTCGGCCACCTTCCCCGCCCGCGGGGAAGGCTTTTGCAGCAGCGAAAACTTACTCAGCCTTCTCCTCGGCGGTGTCCTCCACAACGGCGTCATCCTCGGCGGCGCGCTGCTCGTTGATCTCCCTGGCGTCCGCCAGAATGTCGCCGCAGTTCTCCTGCAGGGTGGTGGCGGTCTTCATGACCTGGTCCTTCATGCGCAGGACAGCGGCGGTGCACTGGGTATACAGCTTCTTCGCATCCTTGCTGGTCAGAATCTCAATACCGGCGGAGCCAAACAGAGCGCCGCCTGCAAACAGACCGATCTTTGCCCAATTCATAGTTCAAATCCCCTTTACTGTAATATGCTTGCGATGGTGTATAAAATGTGCCCCATCGGGCGAACCTGTAAGGTTTACACATAATTGTACAACGATTAGTCACGACTTGGGTAGACTGAAAAGGCATACGGTGTGCAGAATGGATTTTTTCGCTAAAAAACTCCTTGGCCCCCTCTGCGAGGGAGGCAAGAAAATCTTACGCGGTGTGGCTGCTTGCCGTCGGGCACGCCACCCGCCGCAGCTCGGTGGGGCGGCGGCCTGTGTGGCGGCGGAAGGCCGCAGCAAAGCGGCTGGGGTCCTCATAGCCGACGCGGTGCGCGATCTCGGCCACGGGCAGGTCGCTCTCCTGCAAAAGCCGGGCGGCGGTGTCCATCCGCAGCCCGCGCAGATAGCTGGCCACCGGCACGCCGTACAGCGCCTTGAAGCAGATCTTCAGCGAGCTTTGGGACAGGTGAAATTTTGCGGCCAGCGCGGGCAGGGTGATGCGGCTGCCCTGATGGGTCAGCAGATAATCGTGCGCCTGGCGGGTGTGCTCCAGCTGCAAACGGTCAAAGTAGGGCGTGCGGGGTATGTCGGCCCCGGCATAGCGGCTGACCAGCTCGTCCCAGTGTTCCAACGCGGCGGCGGCCACGCGGGGGTCATACATGATGCCGCTGTTTTTTTCGATCTCGCGGCGGCAGGCAGCGCTGGTCATGGCGGGGCGGTAGCTGCGGCTGCTCATCATCGCATCAATGGAGTCCGCCACGGCAATGACGCGCGACCCCGGCGGGATGTCATGACCCGACAGCCCGTCCGGGTAGCCGCGGCCATCCCACCGCTCATGATGATGGCGCACCAGCATGGCAATTTCTTTAAAATCATCGATTTTGCGCAGGATTTCATACCCGGTCACGGGATGGCGGCGCATTTCCTCCCATTCGGGCCGGGTCAGCGGCCCGGCCTTGCGCAGGACGGAATCCGGCACGGCGATCTTGCCGATGTCGTGCAGGTGGGCGGCCATGTGGATGCGGGTCGTCTCGTCCTCGTCCAGGCCGAGGGCGGCGGCGAGCACAAGCACCATGTCCGCCACCCGGTCAGAGTGACTGGCTGTGTAGGCATCGCGCGCGTCCAGGGCGGCGACGATGCTCTCGATCAGGTCATGATATTGCATCAGATGGCTTGCGTTGTGCAGCGCGGTGTCCGGCTGCTGCGGTTGGTTTGCCATGGACCGCGGCTCCTTTCCGGGATAGGATCGCCAAAGGTTAGTATACTCTAACAGTTAGCGTAAACTATCTTACTGCAAGAAGGGAGATTTGTCAAGAGAGGAGTTGGGAGTGAGGTGGGGGGCACACTACGCTGTGGAGGGGTGCGCCGGCGGAAACATTTCGGGAGGGATAAATCCCGCCCGCTGACTGTCAAAAAATGTATTTTTGCCTTGTTGCGTGTGTAGGGGCGACCATTGGTCGCCCGCCAGCTTACCGCAGCAACGCATTTTCCGGGACAGTTTCTTGCAAGGCAAACGGGCACGGGCGAGCAATGCTCGCCCCTACAAGAGTGTTTCGACAGTCTGTAGCTGCCCCACATTTCCGCTGCCCACTGTGCCGAACGGGTGTTTATTTCTCCCTCTTGACAAAAGCGGTTAGTCTATGCTATCTTGTCATTGGTTAGCTTGCGCTAACCTTGAAGTATCGCTTTATCCCATTCCGGGCATACTGAAAAAGCAGTTTATAGAGAAAGGACTTTGTACCATGAGCTATCTGGAAATTGAGAAGGTCATTGGCCGCGAGATCATCGACTCCCGCGGCAACCCCACCGTCGAGGCAGAGGTATGGCTGGCCGACGGCACGATTGGCCGCGGCGCTGCCCCCAGCGGCGCTTCCACCGGTGAGTTCGAGGCGCTGGAGCTGCGCGACGGCGACAAGAGCCGCTTCGGCGGCAAGGGCGTCAGCAAGGCTGTTGAGAACATCAACACCACCATCAACGAGGTTCTCGCCGGCATGGATGCCTCCGACATCTACGCCGTGGACGCCGCTATGCTGAAGGCCGACGGCACCAAGGATAAGTCCAACCTCGGTGCAAACGCCATTCTGGCGGTTTCCATCGCGGCGGCCCGCGCGGCGGCCATCTCGCTGGATGTGCCCCTGTACCGCTTCCTGGGCGGCGTGTCCGGCAACAAGCTGCCCGTGCCCATGATGAACATCCTGAACGGCGGCGCGCATGCGGCCAACACCGTGGACGTGCAGGAGTTCATGATCATGCCCGCCGGTGCGCCCAGCTTCAAGGAGGGTCTGCGCTGGTGCACCGAGGTGTTCCACGCCCTGCAGGCGCTGCTGAAATCCAAGGGTCTGGCCACCTCCGTCGGTGACGAGGGCGGCTTTGCACCCGACCTTGCCAGCGACGAGGAGGCCATTCAGTATATCCTTGAGGCCATCGAGAAGGCCGGCTACCAGCCCGGCAGGGATTTTGTGCTGGCCATGGATGCTGCCTCCAGCGAGTGGAAGGGCAGCAAGAAGGGCGAGTATAAGCTGCCCAAGTGCGGCAAGGTCTTTACCAGTGAGGAGCTGGTCGAGCACTGGAAGCAGCTGGTCGAGAAGTATCCCATCTACTCCATCGAGGACGGCCTCGACGAGGAGGACTGGGAGGGCTGGCAGCACATGACGAAGGAGCTGGGCGGCAAGGTCCAGCTGGTCGGCGACGACCTGTTCGTCACGAACACCGAGCGCCTGTCCAAGGGCATTCGCTTGGGCTGCGGCAACTCGATCCTCATCAAGCTGAACCAGATCGGCTCGGTTTCCGAGACGCTGGAGGCCATCAAGATGGCGCACAAGGCCGGTTACACCGCCATTGCGTCCCACCGCTCCGGCGAGACCGAGGACACCACGATTGCCGACCTGGCCGTTGCGCTGAACACCTGCCAGATCAAGACCGGCGCCCCCAGCCGCAGCGAGCGCGTCGCCAAGTACAACCAGCTTCTCCGCATCGAGGAGGAGCTTGGCAGCGCCGCGCAGTATCCGGGATTTGGGGCGTTTAACATCAAAAAGTAAGAGCTGGAGAGGAGATAGGAGAGAGAAAATAGGAGAGAAAATGCCGCGGGCGGATGCTCGCATCCGCCCCTGCAACTCAAAAATTGTTGCCCAAACAACACACAAAGCCCTGTAATTCTGGTATAATACTCAAAGCCGGGCGAAATACGCCCGGCGGTCCATACATTAAAAGAGGTGCACAATGACAGATTTCAAACAGTGGGAAGGCTTTGAAGGCCGCATTTGGAAAGAGGAAGTCAACACCCGTGACTTCATCCAGAAGAACTACACCCCTTACGACGGCGACGAGAGCTTCCTCGCCGGTCCTACCGACGCTACCAACAAGCTGTGGGGCGCGCTGCAGAAGCTGCAGAAGGCCGAGCGCGCCAAGGGCGGCGTGCTGGACATGGAGACCGAGGTCGTCTCCGGCCTGACCGCCTACGGCCCCGGCTACATCGACCCCGAGCTGAAGGACCTCGAGAAGGTCGTCGGCCTGCAGACCGATAAGCCCCTGAAGCGCGCCTTCATGCCCTACGGCGGCATCAAGATGGCGGAGCAGGCCTGCACCACCTACGGCTACCAGCCCAGCGAGAAGCTGCACGAGATTTTCACCAAGTACACCCGCACCCATAATCAGGCCGTGTTCGATGCCTACACCCCCGAGATGAAGAAGGCCCGCCACAGCCACATCGTCACCGGCCTGCCCGACACCTATGGCCGCGGCCGTATCGTCGGTGACTACCGCCGCGTGGCGCTGTACGGCATCGACTACCTCATCAAGGCCAAGCAGAACGACTTTGCCAACTGCGGCGACGGCACGATGACCGAGGATGTCGTCCGCCAGCGCGAGGAGATTTCTATGCAGATCTCCGCCCTGAAGGGCATGAAGGAGATGGCTGCTGCCTACGGCTTCGACATCTCCCAGCCCGCCGCCAACGCAAAAGAGGCCGTCCAGTGGCTGTACTTCGGCTATCTGGCCGCCATCAAGACCCAGAACGGCGCTGCCATGTCCGTTGGCCGTGTGTCCACCTTCCTGGACATTTACATCCAGCGCGATCTGGACAACGGCACCCTGACCGAGAGCGAGGCCCAGGAGCTGATCGACCACATGGTCATGAAGTTCCGTATGGTCAAGTTCGCCCGCATCCCCAGCTACAACCAGCTGTTCAGCGGCGACCCCGTCTGGGCGACCCTCGAGGTCGGCGGCATCGGCATGGATGGCCGCTCCATGGTCACCAAGAACGACTTCCGCTTCCTGCATACGCTCGAGAACATGGGCCCCGCCCCCGAGCCGAACATGACGGTGCTGTATTCCAGCGCCCTGCCCAAGACCTTCAAGGACTATGCGTCTAAAATCTCCATCGACACGTCCAGCGTCCAGTACGAGAACGACGACGTCATGAAGCCTGTCTGGGGCGATGACTACTCCATCTGCTGCTGCGTCTCCGCCACCCAGACCGGCAAGGAGATGCAGTTCTTCGGCGCACGTGCGAACCTCGCCAAGTGCCTGCTCTACGCCATCAACGGCGGCGTCGATGAGAAGCTCGGCGAGCAGGTCGGCCCCGCTTACGCCCCCATCACCGCCGAGTACCTCGACTACGGCGAGGTCACGGCCAAGTACGACGTCATGATGGACTGGCTGGCCGGGCTGTATGTCAACATCCTGAACCTCATCCAGTATATGCACGACAAGTACTACTATGAGGCTGCCGAGATGGCCCTGATCGACACCGATGTCCGCCGCACCTTCGCTACCGGCATTGCCGGCTTCAGCCATGTGGTCGACTCCCTGTCCGCCATCAAGTACGCCAAGGTCAAGTGTATCCGCAACGAGCAGGGCCTCGTCACCGATTACGAGATCGAGGGCGACTTCCCGAAGTACGGCAACGATGATGACCGCGCCGATGACATCGCCGTCGAGCTGCTGCGCAGCTTCCTCGAGAAGATCAAGCGCCGCCACACCTACCGCAACTCCGAGCCGACCACCTCTATCCTGACCATCACCTCCAACGTCGTCTACGGCAAGGCCACCGGCGCTATGCCCGACGGCCGCAAGGCGTACACCCCGTTTGCCCCCGGCGGCAACCCGAGCTACGGCGCCGAGACCCACGGCCTGCTGGCGTCCCTGAACTCCGTTGCCAAGCTGCCCTACCACTGGGCACTGGACGGCATCTCCAACACCCAGACCATCAACCCCGATGCGCTGGGCCACAGCGAGGGCGAGCGCGTCACCAACCTGGTGCAGGTCATGGACGGCTACTTTGACCAGGGTGCCCACCACCTGAACGTCAACGTCTTTGGCGTGGAAAAGCTGCTGGACGCCATGGAGCACCCCGAGAAGGAGGAGTACGCCAACTTCACCATCCGTGTCTCCGGCTACGCGGTCAAGTTCATCGACCTGACCAAGGAGCAGCAGCTTGACGTTATCGCACGTACCTGCCACAAGGTCCTGTAATTTTGTAAGCAGAATAGGGCCCGCAGCCGCGGCTGCGGGCCTTTTTTGTGGTATACTGTGTTATACCGCCCGGTAGGGGCCGGGCATGCCCGGCCCGCAGGTTTGCGCAAGCTACCCGTTCACGTTTTACAGCACCCCTTTTCAAATTGCATTGTAGGGAGGGGTCTTGACCCCTCCGCGGCGGCCAGAGGGCTGGCCGCCCTACAAGCGCCCGCAAAAGGAATGCGTAGGGGAGGGATGTATCCCTCCCGGGACGTGTGCGGCAGCCGCGGGGCGTCGAGGATGCCGCCCCCTACCAATTCATTTTCCCAATAAACGGAGGCAAACTTATGTCCGAAACTCTAGGCTACATCCATTCTGTTGAAACCTTCGGCTTGGTCGACGGGCCGGGCGTGCGGTATATCATCTTTTTGCAGGGCTGTGCCATGCGCTGCCAATACTGCCATAACCCCGAGACCTGGGCGTTTACGAAGGACACCGCCAGCACCCCGCAGGAGGCATTTGCTGCCGCCTACCGCTACCGCAACTACTGGCGCGGCAACGGCGGGCTGACCATCAGCGGCGGCGAACCGCTTTTGCAGCTGGACTTTGTCAGCGAGGTGTTCCGTCTGGCCCGCGCCAAAAAGGTGCAGACCGCGCTGGACACCAGCGCCCAGCCCTTTGCGCCCGACAACGCCGAATGGATGGCCCGCTTTGACCGTCTGCTGGAAAACACCGACCTCGTCATTTTGGATTTAAAGGAAATTGACGACGAGAAGCACAAAAAACTGACCGGCCACAGCAATAAAAACATTCTGGCCATGGCACAGTATGTGGCGGCCAGGGGCGTGGACCTCTGGATCCGCCATGTGCTGGTCCCCGGCCTGACCGATGACGCCGACGGCCTGCGGCAGCTGGATGCCTTTATTAAAACGCTGCCCACCGTGCGCCGCGTAGAAATTCTGCCCTACCACACGCTGGGACTGTTCAAGTGGCAGAACCTCGGTATCCCGTACCCGCTGGACGGCGTGCGCGTACCCACGGCGGAGGAGGTCGAAACCGCGGAGCAGCTTTTGCATGTGCGCGATTATCCCGATGCACCCAAGGGCAGCACAGCAAAGTAATTTCTACAAAAATACTGGGAATTATTTTGGGAAAATGCTTGACATCACTGCTGCAATATGGTAAAGTATATGTGTGGTTAGCGTCTACTAACCATAACCAATCTCGAACCGTCAACCGGCTGTTTGCCTCTCCGGTGCGGTTCCTGCCAATAACAGGCTGCGCCTCCGTTTTGGCGTTTTGCTCTGCGCCTTTTTAGCGGTCTGCTTATTGCGTTTTGCCCCCATCGTTCTCTGCTCCGGACGGTGGGGGATTTTTTTGTGCGAAGCGCAAAAAATCGCAGCATCACGGTAGGGGCCGGGCATGCCCGGCCCGCGGCCTGACGAAAGCGCCTGTCTGCGGGAACCACCCCGGGCGGATATAGAATCCGCCCCTACGGGAAATCACTGCCGCCCCCTACAGTGGCGAACCGCGAACTTTCCCGCTATGGCAGACGTCCGCGGCGGCCTGTGGGCAGGCCGCCCTACGCATAGCCCGCAAAAAGGTCATCCCTCCCGGGACTATTGCAACCCTGTAGGGGCCGGGCATGCCCGGCCCGCGGCCTGACGAAAGCGCCCGTCTGCGGGAACCACCCCGGGCGGATATAGAATCCGCCCCTACGGGAAATCGCTGCCGCCCCCTACAGTGGTGAACCGCGGGCATACATCCCGCAAACCCATCTTTCAACAACAACCGCCGCCCGTCGTGGAAAACTTCCCCGGCGGGCGGCGGTTTATTGTGCGTAAATAGAGTTTACTTGCTGATCCTGTCGATCATAGCCAACTCGTCGGGCGTGAACGTCGTGTGCTCCACGGCCTTGATGTTGTCCAGAATCTGCTGCGTTTTGGAGGCACCGATCAGAACCGTTGTGACCTCGTCGTGGTGCAGCAGCCAGGCAAGGGCCATCTCGGCCAGGGTCTGACCGCGCTGCCGGGCAAGGTCACTCAGGGCACTGATCTGCGCAAGGCGCTCCGGCGTGATGTCCTTCTCCTTCAAGAACCGCCCGTCGGTGTGGACGCGGCTGTCGGCGGGGATGCCGTGCAGATAGCGGTCCGTCAAAAGCCCCTGCGCCAGCGGGCTGAAGGTGATGATGCCCTTGTGCAGCTTCGCGGCGGTATCCTTTAACCCGTTGTGCTCAATCGTGCGGTCAAAGATCGAATACCGGTTCTGGTTGATGACGAACGGTACATGCAGCTCGTCCAGAATGGCCGCAGCCTTTTCCAGCGTCGGGCCGTCGTAGTTGGACAGACCGGCGTACAGCGCCTTGCCGCTGCGCACGGCCTGCGCCAGTGCGCCCATCGTCTCCTCCAGCGGGGTGTTGGGGTCCATGCGGTGGTGGTAGAAAATATCTACATAGTCCAGCCCCATGCGCTGCAGGCTCCGGTCCAGGCTGGCCAGCAGATACTTGCGGCTGCCCCAGTCGCCGTAGGGGCCGTCCCACATCAGGTAACCGGCCTTGGTGGAGATGATCAGCTCGTCGCGGTAGACGCCGAGGTCGTCCCGCAGAATTTTACCAAAATTCCGCTCGGCAGCGCCCGGCTCGGGGCCGTAGTTGTTGGCAAGGTCAAAGTGGGTGATGCCGTGGTCAAATGCCGTGCGGCAGAGCGCGCGCATATTCTCATACGGGGCGGTGTCACCGAAATTATGCCACAGCCCCAGCGAGACCGCGGGCAGCATAAGGCCGCTGGCCCCACAGCGGCGGTAGGGGATGACCTGATAGCGGTTTTGTGCGGCTTGGTACATGGGGAAAGCCTCCTTTGCTTTTCTTTCATTATAATATCCGCGGCGGGTGCAGACAATGTGAAAGCTGCACAAAAAGCAGCATCAAAATTCGACACTTGACATAAATCCGATTTCGGACTACAATAGAATCCGAAATCGGATTTTAAAGAGGAAAGAGAATAGAAGAAAAGGAATCCCAGGCCCGCGCCCTGCTGGACAAAACGAACCGCCAGTTCAATGAGTGCAACGCCCTGTACCACGCGGCGGCGCAGCGGTGCGGCCTGTCGGACGCAGCGTTCTGGACGCTGTATGCGCTGGTGACGTCGTGCGAGCCGCTGACCCAGAACCGCATTGCGGCGGACTGGGGCATCCCCAAGCAGACGCTGAACTCCGCCGTGGCGGCCATGGTCAAAAAGGGCCTGCTGGCGCTTTGCCCGGGAAAAGGAGCCCACAGCGGAAAGATCGTGACCCTGACCGCCGAGGGCCGTGCGCTGGCCGAGCGCACCGTCGTGCCGGTCATCGCCGCCGAGGAAAAGGCCATCCGCGCCTTTGGCCTTGCAAATGCCGAGGAAATGCACCGTCTGGCGCAGCGGCATCTGGAATGCCTGCAGCAGGAGTTTGAAAAAATTGCGCGGTAGGGGCCGGGCATGCCCGGCCCGCAGCATAACGGAAACAGAGAGGTAAAGGCAAGGTGCAGGGCCGGACATGTCCGGCCCCTACATGCGTGCCTGCCGCAAAAACAGGAGCATTTATGTCAAAATCAAACCAGATCCAGCTGTCCGACCACTTTACCACGGGGCGGCTGCTGAAATTCACGGCGTCGCCCATTATCATGATGATCTTCACGTCGATCTACATGATTGTGGACGGCTTCTTTGTCTCGAACTGCGCGGGCAAAACGGCGTTCACGGCGCTGAACCTCATTTACCCCTATCTCCAGATGCTGGGCTGCCTCGGCTTTATGATCGGCACGGGCGGCAGTGCGCTGGTCGCCATGACGCTGGGCATGGGCGATGAGAAGCGCGCAAACCGGCTGTTCAGTATGCTGGCCGTTGCGACTGTGGGCATGGGCGCGATTTTCAGCGTCATCGGCCTGGCACTGCTGCGGCCCGTGGCGTTGCTGCTGGGCGCAACGCCCGAGCTGCTGCCCAGCTGTCTGCTGTATGGCCGCATTTTGCTGACATTCCAAACGGCGTTCATGCTGCAATACCTGTTCCAGAGCTTCTTTATTGCCGCGGAAAAGCCCAAGCTGGGCCTGTTCTTCACGGTGGCGGCGGGCGCGACCAACATGGTGCTGGACTTCGTGCTCGTCGGCGTGGCGGGCTTTGGGCTGGCCGGTGCAGCGTCGGCGACGGTCATCAGCCAGATGGTCGGCGGTGTGGCGCCCATTTTCTACTTTGCGAAACGCCGTCCCGGCTGCCGCCTGTATTTCACAAAGCCGCTGTTCAGCCTGCGGGAGCTGTTCAAAGCCTGCACCAACGGCATCAGCGAGCTGATGACGAATATCTCGATGTCGCTGGTCGGTGCGCTGTACAACATACAGCTGCTCAAGCTGTTCGGCGCGGACGGCGTTGCGGCCTACGGCGTGCTTATGTATGTGGGCTTTGTGTTCGCGGCGGTGTTCATCGGCTATTCTCAGGGCACAGCGCCCATTGTCAGCTACCACTTTGGCGCGGACAATAAGGACGAACTGAAAAACCTGCTGCGCAAAAGTGCGGGCATCATTGCGGTGGCCGGTGTGGCGATGCTGGCTTCCAGTGAGCTGCTGGCCGAGCCGCTGGCCAAAATCTTCGTCGGCTACGATGCGGGGCTGCTGGCGCTGACGACCCACGGCATGAAGCTGTACTGCATCAGTTTTATCCTGTCAGGCTTCAACATCTTCGGCTCGGCGTTCTTCACGGCGCTGAACAACGGCACAGTGTCGGCGGCTATCTCCTTCCTGCGCACGCTGCTGTTCCAGGTCGTGTCCATCCTGACCCTGCCGCTTATCATCGGCGTGGACGGCATCTGGCTTGCGGTAGTTGCCGCCGAGGCCATGGCGCTGGTATGCACCGGAGGGTTTGTTGTGAGGGGGAGAAAGAGGTATGGGTATCTGTAAATAAAAAAGAGGGCGCGAAAGCGTCCTCTTTTTTGCGTCTCTAAGGCTTCCACCGCGGGGCTGCGCCCGCAGGCGCGTGTCGAAGCGCAACCGCCGGAGGCGGCTCTTAGCGCGGAGACTGAAGCTGTCCGCGTAAGCGGACTGATGAGGGCAGAGCTTGCCAATGCATCTCGTGAATGGGTAATTGCGGCACACTCGCCCCTCATCCGGCCTCGGGCGGGGCCTCGGCCACCTTCCCCCGCGGGGGAAGGCTACCTTGCTTATTCCTCCTCCTCCTCCAAAATCTCCTGCGCGACCTCGCCGCGGCTCATGCGGGTGTCCATGGCGCGCTTTTCGATCAGGCGGTGGGCGTCGGTCTCGGTGTAGCCTTTTTTCTCAATCAAATAGCACTTTGCGCGGTCCACCAGCCGCAGCTGGGCGATTTTGTCCAGCAGCTTTGCGTTCTCGGTCCGCAGCACGGCCAGGCGCTTGTAGCTGCTGGCCGCGATCTGCACGGCCTGCCGGAACTGTGCGCCGGTGAACGGCTTGGCCAGCACAAGCACGCCGAAATCCTGCAGCTTATCCGCGATCTGCTCCGCGGTGCCGGTCTTGGCCAGAAGGATGACGCCTGCGTCGGTCTTTTCCACGGCGTCGGTGCCCAGCTCGTGGCCGAACTCATCGGGCAGGGGCGTGTTGATGATGACGACCTCAAAGTCGTTGGTATCCATGCGGCGGCGCGCTTCGCCGCCGCTGGCGACAATCGTGGGGCGGGTATAGCCCAGCTCTCCGATATGCCGCGCCAGATATTCATTGGCGTTATTCCCCGCTGAAACGATCAGGGCTTTTGCCATAGGCTGCCCTCCCTTCCTGATAATTTACGATGAAGCTTTCGGACAGGCCGCCCTGCGTACTCCCGTAAAATCAAATGATCAGGAAGCTGTGCGCTCTTTCCCAGCTCTCGGTGTCGGGGGCACCCTCGGCGTCGTGGCAGAGCTGGGTCTGGTACTCAAAGTACTTGTTCATCAGGGCAACGGGCAGCTCACGGCTGATAAACTCGCTCTGCCCGGCCACGGTGATGGCCTCGCGCAGGGTGCGGGGCAGGCTGTCCAGACCCGCCGCGGCGCTGGGATGGAACAGGTTGCGGTTCACGGCCTCGGGCAGGGGCAGGCTGTGCTCGATGCCGTCGAGACCGGCAGCCAGGATCAGGCCGATGACCAGATACGGGTTGCCCGCGGGGTCGGGCCCGCGCAGCTCAACGCGGCAGTACTCGCCGTGGGCGCTGGGCAGACGCACGAGCTGGCTGCGGTTCTGGCGGCTCCAGCTCACGTACAGCGGGGCCTCGTTTGCGCCCAGGCGCGCGTAGGAGTTGGGCACAGGGTTGCAGAACGCCGTCAGCTCCCGCGCGTGGGCCAGGATGCCCGCCACAAAATGTCCGGCCTCGCTGTCGGGCGTAAAGGCACCGTCAAACAGGTTCTTGCCGTCCCGCAGCAGCGAGACATTGACGTGCAGACCGCTGCCCGGCTGGTTGGCCAAAGGCTTGGGCATGAAGCTGGCAAACAGACCGTTGCGGGCCGCAATGGCCTTGACGGTGCTCTTGAAGGTGTTCAGATTGTCGGCGGATTTCAGCGCCGTCGTGTAGCGGAAGCAGACCTCGTTCTGGCCGTGGCCGCTCTCGTGGTGGCTGTGCTCGGGGTGCAGGCCCATTTCCTCAATGGCAAAGCAGATCTCCCGGCGGATGTTCTCGCCCTTGTCCAGCGGCGGGATGTCAAAATAGCCGCCTATGTCCAGCGGAATGCGGGTCGGGCTGCCGTGCTCGTCGGTCTCGAACAGGTAGAACTCACACTCGCAGCCGACGTTGCAGACAAGGCCCATGGCGCGGGCACGCTTGATGACGGATTGCAGGTAGCCGCGGCAGTTGCCTTCAAACGGCTTGCCGTTGGGCACGGTGATGTCGCAGTACATGCGGATGACGCGGCCCTCGGCGGGGCGCCACGGCAGCACGGTGGCGGTGTCCGGGTCCGGCCAGAGCACAAGGTCGCTCTCCTCGACGTTCATGAACCCGGCGATGGACGACCCGTCGAAGCTGACACCCTCGGCAAAGGCGCGGGGCAGCTCACTGGCAAAAAGCGAAACGTTTTTCTGGTTGCCGAAAATATCGCAGAATGTCAATTTTGCGAACTTAACATCGTTGTCCTCAACAAAATTGAGAATGTCCTGTGCGGTGCGTTTCATAGGAACCTCCTGTAAAAGCCTTCCCCTGCGGGGGAAGGTGGCGCGAAGCGACGGATGAGGGGCGAGTGTGCCGCGGCAGACCGTGAACGGGTCGTATGGCGAGGCTGCCCCTCATCAGCCGCCTGCGGGCGGCAGCTTCAGTCTCCGCGCTAAGAGCCGCCTCCGGCGGTTGCGCTTCGACACGCGCCTGCGGGCGCAGCCCCAAGGGGGAAGCCGCAGATACTCGAAAGGCCCACCTGTGCGGGCGGGCCTTTCGAGCTGGTGTAAGAAATAGGAAAAGGAGAATGGCGTGATGTGGGCGGGCTGCTGCTTGCGGGGAAACAACCCATCCCGTAGGGGCGCATTCTATATGCGCCCGTCAACCGGCAGCCCCTTGCGGGCGGATACGGGAGCCGCCCCTACAAAAAGCGCGGGAGAAAATCACTCGGTATAGAACAGCATACGGCTGTAGCAGGGCAGGGGCCAGTAATCCTCGTCGACGATGCTCTCGGCCTCGTCGGCGGCGGCACGCAGGGCATCCATCGCGGGGATGACCTCGTCGTGGAAGGCATGTGCCTTGGCGGCCTCGTCGTCCATGGCGCTGACCTTGTCGGTAGCGGCCTGCAGGGCGTCGGTGGCGTCGGACATCTCGTCGGTGTACTTGCTCAGGGCGGTCAGGACCTTCGTCTCGGCCTTGGTGGAGATGCCCTCCACAGCGGCGGTCTTGGCGGCGGCTGCGCCGGCGACCTCGCCCATGTAGGCTGTGGCGGCGGGGATCAGCTGCTTGTTGGCGATCTTGAGCATCGTGCGGGCCTCGATGTTGAGGATCTTGGAGTAGTGCTCCATCTCGACCTCGTAGCGGCTCAGCATCTCGGTCTTGGTCAGGACGCCGAACTCCTCCATCAGGGCAATGTTCTTAGCTTCCTTCAGCGCGATCATCGCGTCGGGGGTGCACTTGCGGTTCGGCAGGCCGCGGCGCTCGGCCTCGACCTCCCATGCCTCGCTGTAGCCGTTGCCGTTGAAGATCACGCGGCGGTGCTCGTTCAGCGTCTTTTTGACCCAGGCGGCAGCCGCGCACTCAAAGTCGGCGGCACCGGCGGTCTCGGCCACGAACTCCTTCAGGCTCTTGGCGACGGCGGTGTTCAGGATCGTGTTCGCGTCGGACAGGTTCTCGGCGGAGCCGGGCATACGGAACTCAAACTTGTTGCCGGTGAAGGCGAACGGAGAGGTACGGTTGCGGTCCGTGGTGTCCTTGCTGAACTTGGGCAGGACATCAACGCCCAGGTCCATCTTCATCTTGACGGGGCCGGCATAGGGGGAATCGGTGCAGATGGCATCGATAACGGCCTCCAGCTCCTCACCGACGAAGATGGAAATGATGGCCGGGGGTGCCTCGTTGGCGCCCAGACGGTGATCATTGCCCGGGGTGGCGACGGAGGTGCGCAGCAGGTCGGCGTAATCGTCAACGGCCTCGATGACCGCGGACAGGAACACCATGAACTGCAGGTTCTCCATCGGGGTGTCGCCGGGATCCAGCAGGTTCTCGTGCTTGGTGCTGAGGGACCAGTTGTTGTGCTTGCCGCTGCCGTTGACGCCCTCGAACGGCTTCTCATGCTGCAGGCAGACCAGACCGTGCTTGTCGGCAATCTTCCTCATCATCTCCATCGTCAGCAGGTTGTGGTCGATGGCGACGTTGGTGGTGTCGTAGATGGGGGCCAGCTCATGCTGGCAGGGGGCGACCTCGTTGTGCTTGGTCTTGGCGGGAATGCCCAGCTTCCACAGCTCCTCGTCCAGCTCCTTCATAAAGCCGGAGACGATGGGGCGGATCGTGCCGAAGTAGTGCTCCTCCAGCTCCTGGCCCTTGGACGGGGCAGAGCCGAACAGCGTGCGGCCGCACAGCACCAGGTCCAGGCGCTTCTGGTAGTCCTCTTTCTTGATCAGGAAGTACTCCTGCTCGGGGCCTACGGTGGTCGCGACGCGGTCCACGTCCTTGCCGAACAGGTGCAGCACCTTGCAGGCCTGGTCAGAGATGGCCTGCATCGAGCGCAGCAGCGGGGTCTTTTTGTCCAGCGCCTCGCCGGTGTAGGAGCAGAACGCGGTGGGAATACACAGCGTGTCATCCTTGACAAAGGCGTAGCTGGTGGGGTCCCAGGCGGTGTAGCCGCGGGCCTCGGCGGTGGCGCGCAGGCCGCCGGAGGGGAAGGAGGAGGCGTCCGGCTCACCCTTGATGAGCTCCTTGCCGGAAAACTCCATGATGGCGGTGCCGTCCGGCTGGGGGCTGACAAAGCCGTCATGCTTCTCACTGGTGATGCCGGTCAGAGGCTGGAACCAGTGGGTGTAGTGGGTGGCGCCCTGCTCAATGGCCCAGCGCTTCATGACGCTGGCCACGACGTTGGCGACCTCAAGGTCCAGCGGCTGGCCCTTCTCAATCGTCGCCTTGAGGCTCTTGTAGGTCGAGCTGGGCAGACGCTCGCGCATCTCATGCTCGTTGAAGACTTTGCTGCCGTAAAGTTCCATAACGGTTGCTGCCATACTTCTTACTCCTTTATTTCCTCTATTTACAGAAAAAGGACGCTGCGAAAACACATTCGCAGCGCCCTTGCTGTTATGTCACTATTATACGGGGTAAGCTGACAAAATGCAACTGGCAATCTGACGAAAGAAGCAACGATTTTTTGGTTGAAATACGGCAATACTGTGAGCTGTGCGCGAGAGACGGAATGTGGTATACTAAGAGCAGGTCGGATGGCCGCAGGCGCAACGACTGCTGCGCAGCGCCGTAGGGGCCGGGCATGCCCGGCCCGCTGCTGTACGGCATTGCAGCGATAACGGATAGGTTGAGGGCCGGACATGTCCGGCCCCTACAGGGAGGCAGGGGCTCATTATGGAAATCGAACGCAAATGGATGGTCACGGGCTGGCCGGAGGGGCTGACCCAGACCTCGGACTATCAGATGGATCAGGGCTACGTCAGCGTGCGTCCCACGGTGCGCATCCGGCGCGAGGCCCTGCAGGGCGGGCGCACGGCGCTGGTGCTCTGCTTTAAAGGGGCGGGCACCCTGAGCCGCGAGGAGATCGAGACCGAAATCGACGCCGAGCTGTTCGCAAAGCTCGAGCATTTAATAGGTAAGCCCCTTATCCGCAAGGAGCGCCGCGGCTATCGGCTGCCCGGCGGGCTGACGCTCGAGGTCAACTGCGTGGACCCCGACCTGCCCACGGCCTTCTGGTACGCCGAGGTCGAGTTTGAAACCGAAGCCCAGGCTCTTGCCTGGGACCCCGCCGCTGCGGGCCTTGCCGACTACCTGCACGACGAATGCACCGGCAAGCCCGGCAGCAGTATGGGGGAGTACTGGCTTCAGACGCGAAAATAAGGAAACTTTCCCCCGTGGGGGAGGCAAAAATTTGTATTTGTAAAATCTCCGCCCCCACCTTTACAAACGCCCTTGAAACGACTACAATGTTAGTATATTTACTACAACAGGAAAACCTGAAAAGGAGCAATGGAATGAAACGTGTTCTGCTTGTGATCGCAGCGCTGCTCTCCCTGACAGTGCTGCTGGCGGCCTGCAAAAAGAGCGGCGATACCATCTCGACCCCCACCGCGGAAAGCACACCCGCGACTGTGGAGGCGACCCCCGCTCCCACCGAGCTGCCCCCCTATGAGGCCAACGTTCTGACCGGTGAGCCGAAGGGTGCTGACTACCCCGAGGGCCAGCGCATCACCGCCGTGATGGTCAACAACATCGTGGCGGCCCGCCCCCAGCGCGGTCTGTCCAAGGCCGACATCCTGTTTGAGATCAAGGTCGAGGGCGGCATCACCCGTTTCATGCCTGTCTTTACCGATTATAAGACCGTCGGCGAGGTCGGCCCCGTCCGCTCGGGCCGCGACCAGTTCTTCCGCCTGATCCTGCCCTGGCAGGCGCTCTATATCCATGAGGGCCAGTCCGTCGTCATGCAGCAGTACGCCATCGACTACGACTACGGCAAGCTGAACAACAACGACGGTGCCAACGGCTACCGCGATTATGGCCGCGTCAACTGGGCCGGCAAGAGCTACAACGCCGGTTCTCTGGCGCTGGAGCACACGATGTACACCAACGCCGACAACATCGCAAACTATATCAGCAGCCAGAACGTGGACATGAACCGCACCTACAACTCCACCTTCTTTAACTTTGTGGATTACCGCCTGGGCACGACCCGCGACCTGTCCAACAGCCTGGACAGCGCCTACAGCGATAAGTACGGCCCCGTCGTCTCCGACGGCCAGTATATCGAGATCGAGCACAGCCAGTCCTACAAGACCCGCTTCATCTACGACGAGTCCACCAACGAGTACAAGATGCAGCAGAACTACTCCGACGGCCAGTGGCGCGATACCGTGGACGAGGCCGCCGACAACAAGGTGCTGACCTTCCCCAACGTCATCGTGCTCTACACCGATATCCACACCTACCCCGGCCATGAGAAAACGGACCTGCAGTATGTTGAGTACGCCTGGGGCGGCATCGGCTACTACTGCTACGGCGGCAAGTGCGAGAAGATCTACTGGCAGAAGGGCACCCCGCTGGAGGCCCTGCGCCTGTACTACCTGAACGAGGACGGCACCTGCAGCGACACCCCGCTGGAGGTCAACACCGGCAAGAGCTATGTGGCCGTGACCGACGTAGACTTTGCCGGGAACTTTGTCCACAGCACGCTGGACGGCGTCAACCTGTCCACCGCCACGACCCAGACCTACGAGAAGAGCTACGTCGAGGACGACGCCAAGGCCGGTGAGACCCTCGGCTCCTCCACCGACGACCTGACCGCAGCCGCCACCGGCAGCGGCGAGGCTGAGACCGTCACCAAGGCCCCCGCAGAGGAACAGGCCCCCGCCGAGGAGCAGGCCCCCGCCGAGGAGCAGGCCCCCGCCGAGGAGCAGGCCCCCGCCGAGGAGTCGGCTCCCGCATCAGAGCAGGTTCCCGATCAGCAGGAAAACACGGAGAACGCTGAGGGCAGCCAAGGTTAAGCATCCATCAACAACGCGGCTCGCCCGGCGGGCCGCGTTGTTTTTATGAGAGAGGTACACTATGAAAAAATGGCAGGCATTGGGCAGTGCTGCGGCGCTGCTGGCGACACTGCTTCTGGGGGGCTGCAGCGGGCAGCAGGCAGCGGCTACGCCGGAGCAGGCGGCCACGCCTTCCCCCGCAGCTACGGCAGAGCCGACCCCCGTTCCGGCCCCGGCAGGCAACCCGCTGACCGGGCTGGACGACGCCGACTACACCGGTAAGCGCCCCGTGGCCGTGATGCTGCGCACGCTGGACGGCGCACAGCCCCAGTGGGGCATTGCGTCCGCCGATGTGCTGATCGAGGGCGTGACCGAGGGCAACACCGCGGGTCTGATGGCGCTGTTTGCCGACGTGGACCGCATCAGCAAGGTGGGGCCGGTCGGCCCGGGCCGCGACCTGTTTTTGCAGGCCGCGCTGCCGCTGAACGCGATGCCGGTCTCGATTGACAAGAACGTCTACGCGGCAAACCTGCTCAACACGCTGGCGTATCAGGATCTGGACGGCTACCACGTCGGCAAGACGGCGTTTGCCTTTGACCAGGGCCGTCAGGACGCAGGCTACCGCGAGGAAAACTGCTGGTACACCACCGGCGAGCTGATCCGCAACGGTGCGGCCAGCTACGGCACGGCGCTGGAGGGCAGCAACACCCCGCTGTTCCGTTTTGGCACGCGGGAGGAGGTTGCCCCCGAGAACCGCAGCGGCATGAGCCTGACCGTGACGTTCTCGAAATCCGACAGCGAGCAGCTGAACTACAACACCGGCACCGGCCTGTACGAGAAGCTGAACGCCGACGGAAGCCCGATGACCGACGCCGACAACGGCCAGCAGGCGGCGTTCACCAACGTGTTTGTGCTGTATGCGTCCAGCGGCATCAAGGATGACGGCTACACCCGCCAGTACGACATGACCGGCGGCACCGGCCTCTACCTGCACGGCGGCGCGTGGGAGCAGATCTCCTGGAGCAAGGAGGACGCCACCGGGCCGTTCAGCCTGACCGCCACCGACGGCACGCCGCTGACCGTGGCCCCGGGCAAGAGCTTTATCGCGATCTGGGGCGGCTACTACGGCCAGGCCCTGCGCCTGACCGCCGCCGACGGCAGCGAGCAGACCCTGCCCGAAAAGCCCGCCCTGCTGGCAAGCGGCGTCACTGATGAAGCCGCTGCCGCCGCCGAGGCCGCGCTGTCGAACGCGCAGAAGCTCATCGACGCGCAGGCTGCCATTGACCAGGCCAACGCCAGCCTGGCCGAGGCACAGACTGAATTGCAGGACGCCCAGGCCGCCCTGGACGCCGACAGCGAGAACGCCGACCTGCTCGCCGCCCGCGATGCCGCGCAGGCAAAAATCGACGAGCTGAACCAGACCATCGCGGACAATCAGGCGTATCTGGATGCGAACGCTCCACAGCCGGAGGAAACCGCGCAGCCGGAGGCAACCGAAGCCCCGGCGGAATGATGAAGGTGAGCGGCAGCCGCAAACGACCGGAGGGGCTTTGACGGGCCTTCCCATGGCCGTCCGTATCCCCCACAGCCGCCCGCTGCAAAAATTGCCGCCGTGTAGGGGCCGGGCATGCCCGGCCCGCGGCCTTCCCATAGCCACCCATACACCATCCACAGCCGGGCCGGGCATGCCCGGCCCCTACCGCCCAATAACCCAAAAGGCACCTGCTCAACCCTGAGCAGGTGCCTTTTTATATCATGGTAAGGAACAAAACTCCCGCAGCTTACTCCATCCCGTCCAGATACCCGTGGGGCACAACGTCATACGCCTCGGCCAGATGATCCCGCATCCACATCTCGGCGTCCAGGCGCACGCTGTAGCCCGCGCCCGGGTCGGTCATCCACTCCTCCGGCTTGCGGAAGGGCAGGGCGTGCTGGGACAGCATGTTCATGATAACGCCGCCGTGGGTCACGCAGGCGGCCTCCTCGGTGTGGGTGCGCAGCATGTACTCAAACATCTTCATCAGCATCGACGACGTGCGGTTGAAGAACATCTGCCGGTCCTCCGCGCCCGCGGGCACCGTGCGGCTCGTCGGGTCCATCCACTGGGCAAACTCCGGGTCCTTCACCAGCTCCTGCACGGCGCGGCCCTCAAACTTGCCAAAGGCCATCTCTCGCAGGTCGTCCAGTTCGATCTGCCGCACGCCGGGAAACAAAATCTCCGCCGTCTCGGTGGCGCGCTTCATCGGGCTGGTGAACACCAGCGGCACGACCGGATAGTCAAAATCCTTTTTCAGCGTTTTCAGCTGGGCGCGGCCCTCGTCGCACAGGGGCAGGTCGCTGCCGCTGCCAATGTACAGCCCTTGCAGATTGCCCGCCGTCAGGCCGTGGCGGATCAGATGCAGTTTATAATATTTCACGGTATAATCTCGCTTTCCATAACATTGTACTTAACAGCATACCCTAAAATAGTGTCCTGCGCAACCGTAAATTATTACAATTTGGTTACAACGCACACCCGTCGCGCCGCTTTGGCAAATTCTGCCCACAATATTTATAGCTGTACTCGCTGTATAATGACTAAATGTAGGTGCAGGATGTCGGTTCGGCGCAGTGACGGCATTTTCGGCACAAAATCTGTCGATTTTTTGGGTTTACAAAGCGTTTTTCACCCGCTATAATATACAGCGTGTAGAAAATATGCAAGGGGCACCACTGCGGCCCGGCACCGTGCCGGTCATGCGCCCCGGAACAGGATTGCGGACCATGGGGATCGAATTTAACCGGATCATTACGCTGCTGCGCAAGGAGCGCGGCATCACCCAGAAGCAGGCGGCGCAGGACCTTGGCATCAGCCAGGCCCAGCTCTCCCATTACGAGAAGGGCATCCGCGAGTGCGGCCTTGCCTTTGTCGTGCAGGTGGCGGACTACTACGACGTCAGCTGCGACTACCTGCTGGGCCGCAGTGCCGAGCGCAGCGGCCAGACCATCACGGTGGAGGAGCTACCCGAGGGCAATTCGGCCACCGGCGGCAGTGTCTACCGCGGCAGCGTCCTGCCAACGATGTACAAAAAGCTCATTGAGAACTCCCTCGACATCCTCTACGACAAATTGCAGGAGAGCAGGGACAAGCAGCTTGTTGTCGGCGTCAGCAGCTACCTGATGCTGGCCGTGTACAAGATGTTCCGTCTGCTGTACGAGGCATCGCCCAAAAATGTCAGCGGCATGTTCCGCGTCGGCTCCGCCCGCTGGGACCGCAGCGCCGACGCCGCCATGAGCATGGCCGAGGGTGACCTGGCCGCCGCCCTGACCGGCGAGGACGGCACCCGCGACAGCCTTGAGCCTGCAACGCTCGCCCTGAGCACCGACCAGCTCGCCCGCGACTACCCCCGCCACGCCACCAGCCTTTTCAACCTCGTCAAAAATGCCGAGGAAGCCATGCGCGGGCTGAAAAAGGCGGAGTAAAACCAAAAATAAGAGCCTGTGCAGTTCGCCTGCACAGGCTTTTTTGTATAAGCGGGGATATAACAGGGAGAGCGGGCCTTACTTGCCCAGTGCCTTGCGGCAGACGGGGCAGACGTATTTGCCGTGGAGCAGCACGGCGTCGGGAGAAATGTCGCCGCAGAAAACGCAGCTGCCCTGCGCGTGGTACTTGCGCATAATGATGGAATCCCCATCGGTAAAAATCTCCAGCGGGGTATCCGGAGTAATATCGTAGGTGGTGCGGAGTTCCTTGGGCAGGACCACGCGGCCCAGACTGTCAATGCTGCGAACGATACCGGTAGAAATCATCTTTCTAACCTCCTGTAATACGTTTCGGCGTGTTGGGCCGAAAAACGGTGCCCAAGCCGACGGCTTCAAACCTTACAACCTTATTATACGGCTTATTGGAAGCGTTGTCAATATTTGGCAATCGAAAAAACCAAGCTTTTGCGTATATTTTTAGAAAGCTGCAAAATAAAATCACAAAAAATCAGAAAACGATGCGTTTTGTCACAACTTTGTCACAACACAATGGTATCGTTTAAAAAACGTAAGCGGAAAGGAGGGCAGCCATGGCAAGGACCGGCACACCCCCGCGGGAAAAAGCCCGGGTCTACCGCACCGGGCGGCCCGACAGGCTGAGCCCGCTGCTGTTTGCAGTGGCGGCGCTGATTTTGTGCGCGGGCATCGGCGCGGTGCTCTGGCACGAGTGGCAGGGCACCCGGCCCACCGCGGCAGAGCAGGCCGAGGCGGACGAGATCGAGCGGGCAGACGGCGGCGAGGAGGAGATCGCCGCTGTGACAGAGGAGGCGGCGGACGGCAAAATCGTTGTGGCCATCGACCCGGGACATGGCGGCGTCAACCCAAGCGTCGGCGGCGAGGACGCGGGCAGCCTCGGCAGCGGCCTGCGCGAGGCGGATGTCACGCTGAAAACCGCCACGCTCGTCTATGACAAGCTCGCGCGTGATGGCCGTTTTGCTCCGATGCTGACCGCCAACGGCACCGAGTACCTCAAGCCCAGCCGCCGCGCGGCCCGCGCCGAGGCAGCCGGTGCGCAGCTGCTGCTCTCCATCCACCTGAACTACGACGCCGACAGCCGCGTTTCCGGCTTTGAGTGCTGCCCGGCTACGCCGCAGCTGTCCACAAATGCCGACAGCCTGCGCTTTGCGCGGCTGGTCGCGGAAAAATTCGGTGCAATGGGGATGGAGCTGCGCGGCATCGACGGCGTGCGCTACATCTATTTTGACGACAACGACAACCGATACATACGCGAGTCCAACGACACGACAGTGCTCTCCGACCCGACGTTTACCGTGGTGCAGAAATGCGGCTGCCCGGCGGTGCTGGTGGAGGAGGGCTTCATCACAAACGCCGGCGACGTTGCCCTGGTCGCCACCGACGCAGCCTGCGAGGCGGCGGCACAGGCGTACTATGAATGTATCCTGACCTACTTTGACCTGACATAAAAAGCGCGGTGCACCCCGGCGGGCGCATCGCGCGTACTTATTATATAAGGATGCCGCTGCAATGGTCGATCTCATGCTGGATGATCTGGGCCGTCCAGCCGGTGAAATTCCTGACGTGGGTCTGCATCTGACGATCCTGCCACTGCACCTTAATGGTGCGGTGCCGCCTGGCCCGGCGCTGCCCCTGCAGCGACAGGCAGCCTTCCTCGGCCAGGTACAGCCCCTTGCGATAGACGATGACCGGGTTGAACATCTCGCAGGGTGTGCCGTCGTTGTCAAACACGATGATCGCCTTGTTGACGCCGATCATATTGGCGGCCATGCCGACACAGCCGTCCTCGTGCGCCTTGAGTGTATCCAGCAGATCGTCGGCGACAGTAATGTCGTCGGCATCGGCGGGCAGCGCCTTCTGCGCTAAAAAGACCGTGTCGGTCATCAGGGGACGAACCATAGGGAAAAACCTCCTGCCTATACTAAGGCAATACCGCATAATTCTAAGTGCCGATACGGCGAGCGAGGTGCGGCAGCTGCTAAGCCAAAAGCGCAGATAATACTGGATGTCTTATCGAGCATTTTGGCAACGCAGATGCCGTGCCGCAGCCGCCGGAGCGGTGCTTAAGCCGTAAGGCGGGAATTATGTGGTGTTGCCCTATATAAATAGTATAGCGCAGGGCAGGGCCGCCGGTCAATAGGGCAGCGGCCCCAGATATCCGCCTGCGGCGCGGCACTGGTGCAGCACCGCGCGGCAGGACTCGTCGGCACGGCGTAAGTACTCCTTCTTGCGGATCAGGTCGCGGTGCTGCTGCTCCTGCATCGCGCGGAAATGCGGGCAGGACTTGTGGCATCCCGGGCAATACGCATGGCAATTCTTCTGGCAAGGAAGCATAGGAAACGCTCCTTTCATGAAAATCAGGTATCCAATGGAAAACTGACACAAGATATAGTAGGAAAGAACCGTTCTTCTGCCTACAGTATACACCATCCATCCTGTCACATCAAGGGGAAACATGTAACACTTGTGTAAAGATTGCGTGAGAGGGAGACTCGCCGGAAGCTGATGCCTGCCCTCCCGCTTCTTTCCACCACCCCCGTAGGGGCCGGGCATGCCCGGCCCGCAACCACCCCGCTGCCTGCCGTTAATCTTCCACCGCTCGCCCATTCCCCCAAACCGCCTGATTCCGCAACCCGCTTTCCACCCACCACCCCCAT
>ERZ1673697.549-NODE-549-length-56818-cov-22.856103_pt1 | contig 56818 bp, 68 predicted proteins | sample MGYA00580227_ERZ1673697 | MGnify/ENA primary metagenome ERZ1673697 (study PRJEB41218, sample SAMN15661759) | gut metagenome | host: Homo sapiens | place: Canada: London | collected 2015-08-20/2019-03-30 | study: EMG produced TPA metagenomics assembly of... | reverse complement strand
TTAAGGTGTCAAGATACCGATGCCCGAAATGTCACAAAATACAACGTAAATTACCAGAGTATTTATACCCACACAAGCAATATGATGCAGAAATTATACAAGGAGTGATTGATGGCATTATAGATTCGTCAACGTATGGATTTGAAGATTATCCATGTGAAAATACAATGAAAAATTGGAAAAAGAAAAAATAATTTTTCCACTGGGTTTTGTTTTTCAGTAACAAGTAAAATGACTACAATATTTCTTGGAAGGAGGTTATACATATAATCGCAAAGCGATAAAAAAGGTTTTTATCACAAATGAAAAGGGGGTAATACGATGGCAGCTACACATGAATTATCTGCGAAAAGCAAATATTTCCTTTCAAAACATCGTGGTTATGAGTTAAGACATTTCTGCTTACAATATCCGGAATGGGAAAACGAATATTTGTTATTCGACAACATCACGAATTTTACCGGCACATCTATTTGTACTGATACAAAAATCGAAACCAGCAATATCCAAAATATACCAGAACAAATAACATTAAAAAAGAATATGTATTTAGAAAAAATGAAGATGGTTGAGCAGGCGGCTATTGCAGCAGACGATGTTTTGTATCCGTATATCTTAAAAGCTGTAACGGAGGATCTGTCATATACATATTTAGATATGGCGATGAATATACCGTGTGGGAGAGAAAAATACTACAAGATTCAACGTAAGTTTTTCTGGGAACTAGATAAACTTAGAAATTAGCTTATTTTATTTGCATTGGGTGGTTATAGTCATTTATAGACTATTTCCCCCTTGCAACCCGCATATTAATACAAAAGCAATAAGGAGAAGGCTATGATAACAATAAAAAACGATGCTTTTTTAGGAACCGTCGAAAAAATGAATGAAAAATTAGAGGCACTGGCAAATCTGGCACAGCCGGAAATCTGGACATATAAGAAAATAGAAGAGAATGACCCTTACAAGATTTTGAGAAATTACTTTTTCCGCACATATGACAGGCTTAAAGAAGAAAACAAACTGGCAATATCCAAGGATGGACAATACCTCTGCATGAACACAGGACTTTTAACAAAATACAACCAGGAAATTGTTGCCGTTTTTTCTAAGAATACAATACCAAATAAGCAGCCATGGTTTTTAAATGGTTTTTTTGAAGAAACGGAAAAGATTTTTACAACAAATTTTTCAGAATTACCTCAATTAGCTAATTATTATGACAATATCAGCGACCTGATATTTGATTATTCATTAGAAATCAACCTCAAGAAAGAACATATTATTGATGACAATTTTCAGCGTTTTGTAGACGCTGGATATTCCGATAAAGAATTAATCAATGTATTCCTAGAATCCGCCAGAAATACATTAAAAAAGAAATTAAGAAGAAATTTCAAACTTGCCTCACCGTTTTTCTATCATAATACAGAGACTGGAGATAATAAAATCCAATTACTAGCTCCATTATATTTTCCCGGCTCTCCGGTAAAACTGGCATTGGTTTTAAATAAAATCGAAAGTGCTGCGAATAAATATTATGAAGGTATTACTGTTTTGCCTATCGAATTAGCGTATATGAATTCCAGACTAATTACTAAACCGGACGAAGAGTGGAGTAGAATATTGAATGAGGCTGACTCAGAGAATAGGACAGCCTATTTATAAAAAATATATAAAAATTTTTTTGCAAATTTTATATTATAAAAGAATATTTTAATATATATATTTTATAAAGAATGATATAATATAAATGGATAATTATATATTATTACTCATTTATATTACTCTAACGCATATACTACTATAGGGCGAATTTTATAAAAAATCTTTTACAAATAGCATTCTATAGCTAAAACTTGTATTTGTAGGACATTTTTGCTATAATTAAATTGTTTTTGTATAAGGAGAGGTTAAAAATGACAGCATTTAAAATGACAGAAGAAAAGAAAAACGATATAGAAAAAAAAGCAGCCGACACTCTTGAAAAAGTTGGTTATCAGAAAACTCCTGTCCCTGTTGACGTAGTAACTGTAGCCAATACATTAGGTTTTGCTGTTGGAAATGCAAGCTTGACGGAAGATGTTGACGGCTTTATTGTTGTAAAAGAGGGGGAGAAAAATATTTTTGGGATAAATACAGATAAACTCATTGGTATTAATGGACTACGCAGTTTTGCATGGAAACGCTTTATTGTGGCACATGAACTAGGACATTATGTGTTACACTATGACGAAATGGCTGACCATGGCATATATGCACATCGAGATCATCAAAAAGGGAAGAATGCACAGGAAAACGAAGCTGATTATTTTGCAGCAAATTTACTAATGCCGGAAGAGACTTTTGTTGAAAGATATAACGCTTTGCCGAAAGAGTTGGAAAGAGATCAAAAAGCAATCCTACTTGCAGCCGAATTTGTTGTTCCAAAAGACGCTGTAATTAGACGTTTTGAGGAGTTATCTGTTGAATAATTACCGCGACGAATTAAGTGAAATATTTGATTCTTTCGGCTCTGTAAACCTTGTTCGTACTGAACAGGAAATGAAAAAACCTTATATAGATGAATATACTACTGAACAGCAGCAAAAAAGAGACGAATATATAACAGCGTTATTAGAACATTATGTGAAAGCTTATAAAGATAAGGTAAATTTCAATAAATATTACAAAGCTATTTTATTTGGCTTTTGCATTGCTATACTTTTCGCTTTTGCTATAATATTTGCATTTTTCATTATAAAGTATCCGGATTTTGAGGATAATTCATCTGTAAGGGCTATTGTACAATTAATATCTGTTTGTGTGACTTTCCTGACCTTAATTGTGGGCGTTTTGAAAATTATTACAAAATATGTTTTTCCTGCTCATGACGAAGAATACATAACAAGGATAGTTGAAATTATACAAAATAATGACTTGAAGAATAAAAGAGAAAATATAAAAGTAAAAACAGCAGCAAAAATAAGAGAGGAACAGAATATTGAAATAAAATAAATTTGTTTCACTTGTTCTAATGGGAGGCAATATGCCTCCTGTTTTTATTTGCATTCCACTTCTAAGATTGGTATAATAATCGGGTGGCATAAGAAATATAAAACTTTGCGAAAAATCTTGTAGAAAGCTCTACAAATTTTTGAAAATCGTACATATTATATATGTAAGATAATAAAACAACACAGTAAAGGAGAAAGAGGAACATGAAAAAAAGACTTACATTACTGACCATTTCAGCACTGACAATCGGAACAATGATTGGTGGCTGTGGCAAAAATAAGGAAGCTGATAACATTCAGCCAATCAAGGATACCGTGACTACGGAGCTTGGCGAGGAAATGAGCACCAAGGCTGCCGATTATGTTACCGGCGAAAAGGACATCCTTAATGATACAAAGGTAGACGTATCCAAAGTAGATGTTACAAACATTGGTACATACGATATGACCGTAACTTACGACAAAGAAGTAGAAAAAATCAAAGTCGAGGTAAAAGACACCGTAGCACCGGAAGTAACCACAGATGAGTTACACTTACAGGCAGGACAGCCGTTTGATGTTACTTCTGTCGTATCCGTAAAGGAATACTCCGGCAACGTAACACTCTCTGTTGCAGACCATGCAGTTACCGCAGAGGAAGTGGCTGGAACAGAAGAAATGGCATCTACTGAGGAAGCAGTCAGCACCGAAGAAGCTACTGAAGCAGTAGATTCTACCGAAGCGGTAAAGGGTGAGAAGCCATTAAAGGTAAATACCGTATACATCCAGTACGATGAAGCAGGAGAGTATGACAACACCTTAACTGCAACGGACGACAGTGGCAACAAGAGTGAGACAAGCATCCATATCGTAGTAGAGACCGCCGCAGACGGAGAGTTAGTTACTCCAGAAGAGACAGAAACAGCTTCTAATGACAAGGCAAACGAGCCAAAGAAGAACACTGGCAACGATAGTAAAAATACTACAACCAATGACAGCAAGCCTGCAAAGGGCAACACTTCCGGCAACAACAGTAACAGCGGAAATACAAACAGTGGAAGTGGCAATGCTTCTACAGGAAACTCTGGAAACAGTGGTAATAGTGGAAATAGTAACAACTCCAGTGCTGGAAACAGTTCTTCCGGCAACACATCCACACCAACTCCAGAGCCAACACCTGCACCAGAACCGACACCTGCTCCGGAACCTGCTAAGAACCTGTGTCCTTATACCTTGTATCAGGTAATGGATTTAGGGGATGGTTATAAAGGATATTACGCACCGAGATATGGAAACTTTGCAGACTGGAATGCTGAAGGTGCATGTACTGAACAATTAGCTGGATATATTCTCGTAGAACAAATCGAAGTAGGTACTTATGACGATACATCTACCGTACTACTTTTAAAATATGCCCCTTATGAGGGATAATAATTAACATAAAAAGACTATGCTTTTTCAGCGTTGAAATAAGTGTAGTCTTTTAATTTGTCTGAAATCAATCATATTATACATAAAATATTGAATGCAAGGAGAAATAAAGAATGTTGTATAACAAAAAAGAAATGTTGTATGTCTCATTATATTATCCTAAAAAAGTTTCTTTTATGGGATAGATAGTAATTGCGTTTGGTAGTTATAGCCATTTACAGACTATTCCGCCCCTGTAGCCTTTTTATCAAATATATGTTCTGTGTAGTATTATGTCAAAATTAGGTATATAATAAATTATAAATACTTAATGATTGGCGGTAACTTATGTGAAGAAAGAATATTATTTATTTTTAGATTAAACAAAGCCAAATGCTCACGGTAATTATTTTGCTTTGGGCGGATATGCAATTTTAAAGGATGATTATGAAAATATATTAATTCCGAAATTAAGTAAGATTAAAAATGACTTAATGCCGAACCCAGAACTTCCATTGCACTTATATGATATGAGAAAAAATATTAATGGTTTTGAATTTTTATCAGATATGAATACTAGAAATAGTTTATTTGATAGAATTAAACAGATGATAAAAGAATTATCTATTGTAGTATTTGTTGCTTCTATTGATAAAAAGAAATACTCGGATATGTATTACGATAAAGTCAATGATGTATATGATATTACATTACAAACAATACTTGAAAACTTTGTTCATTTTTTAATTGAAAATAAGGCAACCGGATCATTTTTCGTAGAATCAAGAAATTCTATTGAAAACAAATATCTTCAGGTGTGTTACTATAGATTATTAACTGGAGGAACATTATATATTGATTCAAAAACAATAATGGATAAGTTGTCAATACTTAGTTTCCCATTAAAATCAGATAATAATTTAGGAGTTCAGCTGGCTGATTTTGTCCCAATGTCATTTATAAGACATTTAATTGGAGCAAAAGATTATTGCGGATTGTATAAAGTATTTGAAAATAAAATATATAAAGGATACAACAAAGATATGAGTGATAGATTTGGGTTTAAAAAATTGCTAGATTAATCAAAAACGTACGTTCTGTATTGACTTTAGTTTGTTTTATGTTACAATATTTTTAGCGAAGCATACTAGGGTGTAACCATTTCTATGTTTAGCTTGCAAGGGGAAAAGGGTGTAACCGTGACTCTTGTATATTATTGATTTATATTACATATAATATTTTTAGGTCAAAGGGTGTAACCGTGCGACTTAGCTTTTATGAGCGGTAAAAGAGACAGTTTGAATTTGTGGTGTAACCACTTTTTAGATTGTCTCTTTTATTATACATAAAATTATGGGCTGTAAAAAATGGTCTCAAAAAACAGCATATCTATATATACTACCATTAAATAAAAAAGCTCTAGGGTTCGGTCGTTCCCATATACTGAGAGACGTACAACCTAGAGCATTATTAACGTGTAACCTTTGTTACGCTATTATATTATATGCTTTACCATGGAATGTCAATGCAAAAACAAGATTTTTTTGCCACCAATCGTACATATTATAAGTAAGGGTTATTGTCCAGCACAGGACGCACCCGTACAAGTGGGTCATTCTCCTTTGATGTAACATATTAACATGTCACAATAAGGAGGACGATTTATGTTTTCTAACAACTTCATAAAGAAAGTGGCAGCTTTCAGTTTAGTCTTATGCATGGGCGCAGGCTCATTAGACTTAACTGCATTCGCTGCCACGCCTACAGAAACGGCAGAAACTGATACGTCAGGGGTTGGAACTGCGACAGGTAAAGATGTCAGTACAGATACCGATGCAAATGTTTCCGTTCTTTCTGATGAAACAGTAGAGGAAGTATCAGACCTTTATACGGAAGATGACTTATCGGAAGCAGCAAAAACTTTGAATACAGCAGGGTTACTGGTACAGTTAAAGGATACAGAGGGTACACTTCCAAGTATTACCTACAATAGTACAAACAGTGTAAACTTATCCAATGGACTGTATGCAGTTACTTTTGCCAGTACAGAAGAAGCGGAAGCAGCTAAGAAAGAGCTTTCTTCTAATGAGGCAGTTTCTTTTGTAGAAGAGGATTCTCTGGTTGAGTCTGAAGCAGAAGTGGTTTCCACGGAATTAAGTTCTGAGGAGACTACAGAAGTAGTAGATGATACAGAGTTATCTTCGGAAACAGAAGTTACCGACACGGATGCCGATACAAACGTTAAATCAGATACGGAAACAGAGGTTCCGGATACAACTGTTGATGAAACAGTACCAGAAGAGTCTATCGATACTTCTGAGCAGGAAGAGGATGCTGCAGTTAAGGTTGCAGTTCTTGATTCCGGTGTTGACTACAGTAATGAGAAGATTATTCCTTACATAGAAGATACCGGAATTAACCTTTCTGCCAGTGGAAAAAGTGATTCTACCCAGGATGATAATGGTCATGGTACTGCCATGGTATCTGCATTACTGGATGCCTATGGTGAGGACGATGGCATTACAATCTATCCGGTAAAAGTACTGGATTCCAACAACAGAGGAACCATTCTTTCTACCTACCTTGGAATAAAAGCTGCGATTGACATGGACGTAGATGTGATTAACTTATCACTGTCTGCTAAAACACAGTCAAAGCTTCTGGAAGAAGCGGTAAACGAAGCATATGATAAGGGCATTATGGTAGTAGGTGCTGCCGGTAACAACGGAACAAACCTTAAAGACTACGCCCCGGCAAACATCATGAATGCAGTTATTGTATCAGCCGTAAATGCGAAAAAAGAAGTCTGTGCCTATTCCAACTATGGAACCGGGTTAGACTTTGCAGCATATGGCAAATACAGTGACGGAAATGGTGTAACCTACCGTGGAACCTCAGTATCAGCGGCAAAAGTAAGTGGTATTCTTGCTAAGGTTATAAAAGAACAGCCGGAAGCAGATGTATCTACGTTATATCAGACACTTGTTTCCATGGCAGAACCTCTTGGTGATGGCAACTGGAATGGAAGTACCGGTTATGGACTGCTTGGCAGTATTCCGGCTGATGCAGTGGATGAGGCAGAGGATTCCGGAATTACAGATGCAGGAGAAGATGTTGTAGTAGGAAGTGGCAGCGATACATGGTATCCTGCTGGAACGAATGGAAAGTATTATCTGCGAGTGGAAAATGACGCTAGGAAATGGGGCGTTTATCAAATTGACCTTTCTATTGGTTCTCGTTGTCCTAACGGTGTAAACTATTACTTAAGTTACAACATGCATCTGGTTCCCGGAGGAACAGATATGGGAATCACAATAGCTCCGGCATCTACAAATCCAAGTGCATTTGATGAGTGGAACCCGGCAGTTCCAGGACATAACCCATTTTTCCCTAATGGAAATGGAATGAATTGTCCATGTTATTACGGAAACAGCTATGTAACCATGTACGATAATGCAACTTCAGATGTCTATGCAAGGCAGTATGTATTTCCGATTACCTTCATGCTAAACAAACCGGGGTACCACCTTGAATCTGCTGATACTACTGGTACTTATCAAACTTATCTCGCTGGATATGATGACAACACCTGTAGTTTTGGCGTTGATTCCAATGGATGCGGTGTTACTGCATGGGGACAACATTTTGGTGCCTATTACAATGATACCATCCGAGTCCAGTACGTTCCAAACACCTACACCGTAAATTTCAACGGTAACGGTGCTACCGGCGGTTCCATGGCAGCGCAGACAATGCATTACAATACAGCCTCTGCAATCCGGAGCAATGGTTTTGTCAAAAACTGTACCGCAACCTTTGACGGTAATGGTGGTGTTTCTGCAACCGGGTCTACTACGGCATCCTGCCCGTTCAATGGATGGTATGACTATAACGATATTACCGTAAATGGTAATACCTACCACTGGTGGACGTTTGATGGTCCGTACTATGCACATACGAATGCGGATGCGGCAAATGCTTTTGGCTATAACAAGATGGCTCTTGCCAGCCACTTTGATACGTATACTGTAAACGGAGCTGAAATTCGTCAAGCCAGTCCAGTGTTTAATGTCGGCTATTACATGAACAAAGGCGGTACGGATTTAAAGAACGCCTTTGGCTCCAATAAAGCGGCTTATGTATCGCACTGGAACAATTATGGCTATGCTGAGGGCAGGAGAGGTATCAGTTCAGTAGATACTTCCGGAAGAGAGGTATATCCAAACGGGGTAACAGTCGTAAACCTTACGGCGCACCGTGATGCACAGCTCTGGCTGTATGCAAGCTGGGGCAAAGCAAAGGTAACACTGCCTAGTGCAACCAGAACCGGTTATCAGTTAGTTGGCTGGAGTACCAATAAGAATGCGACAACTGCCCAGTATGCTGTCGGACAGACCGTGGAAATGGACGCAAATACCACTTTCTATGCAGTATGGCAAAATTCCAATCCGCCAAAAATTATCCGCATCAAAAACGTACAGGATGGCAATGATGCATTCTGGACTTACGTTTATGTACAGGATTCCGGAAATGGCGTAGCCCGTGTGCAGTTCCCTATATGGACAGCCGCAAATGGTCAGGACGATATTTTCCCGAACTGGGGAACCAATACAGCAGCAAAAGGTACAAAAGGTTCATGGACGATTGACGGGGTTGCCTACAACTACCGTTATCACACTAAAACATCAAAGCATAATGACGAGCATACGGAATATTACACACATGCTTATGCTTATGACAAGTACGGTGGTTACAGTTTTATTGCCGGTAACTTCAAGTTCCGTTATGATGTAGTGGTAAAAAAAGGAGATCATGTTTCTGATGTAAGCGGCGGTGGTACTTACTACTATGATAAACCGGTAACAGTAACAGCAACACTCCCAACCGGATATAAGTTCAAGGAGTGGACCGGTACACTTACCTCCACAGACCAGAACTTTACCTTTAAACTCCCAGTAGGTGGAGCAACGCTTACAGCAACCGGAGCACCGATAGAGTACAACGTATCCTTTGATGGAAACGGAGCCACAGACGGCAGCATGGATGACATTCACTTAGTCTATGACAAAGATTCTGTATTACCACCAAACCAGTATAAAAAGGTGGTAGATGGACAGGAGAGCAGTTTTGCCGGTTGGAGTACATCCCCGAATACCAATCCAAAGGATGTGGAATACAAAGACGGTGATACCGTAAAGAACCTGACTACCAAGGATGGTGATACCGTAAAACTGTATGCTATCTGGGATGATGCCCCGGCAATCGATGCCGTAGACCTCTATTACAGCCGTGACGATGCCAACAACGGCAACATTACAGAAGATGATATTCTTCAGTATGTATACGTTACGGATAAAGAGGATGGTTCTATCTTACCGGGAGAGCATGAAGACGGCAGTTACTTAAAACTGACCAATATCTCCCAGAAGGATTTCACACCAGAAACTGTAGGTGTCACAGAAACTATCGAAGCCAGAGATTCTTTTGGCAATGTCGTAACTACCTCGATATATATCTGGATAGCCGATACATCGGTAAAACCGTATGTACAAGGCAAAATCCGGTTTATCAATGAGAAATATTATTATGCGGATGAAGACCATGGTGGCTTATCTCCAGACTCTGTATGGAAAACAGATCCAGAGTATGTAGCAGCCATTAAAGAAGCATTCCGCAGGGAGAAGGAGAATGACCCACAAAAGGTAGTTTACATCTCTGCCGAAGAGATACAGGCGTGGAACAAAGACCTTCATGAACGTGGCAAACGTGAAACGGAGGAGCGCCGGGCAGCAAAAGAAGCTGCTGGCAATTAAAGATGAGTACCGTTGCAGAAATGTGACGGTACTTTTTCTTTGCTTAGAAAATGAAGGCAGAAATTAATATATATAAATAAACAAACGTTTTGGGTAGTATTTTTTAAATTAAAGGTGTATAATTCGAGTAAAGCAATACATAGGAGGAAGTTATGAAAAAGCCATTTTACGAGAAAGCAGTTTTTCGAAATACATTACTAATATCTTTACCAGTTCTTATGTCCCTTCTCGGACTCTTTATATCACAAACTACTAACAATAATTTTAAAATATTTCTGGTTATTATTGGATTTATACTTACCGCAATTATAGCTATCGCAGTCTTGATATTTTCTAGGCAAGAAGAAAAGAAAGAAAAACACTGTGAAGATTTAGAAATTAAGATACAAGATTTAACAGGCATACTAATGCATATGGAAAATCAATATCAAACAAATTTATATACTATGTTATTCTTTTCCACATTTTTTGACACATGGGCTAAAAACATCCATACATTTATATTAAATGCAAATAAGTATGATAAAGTTTCTGACAAAGCTTGGAATAAAATAGAATTCATGGATACTATTTGTTTGCAATGTAAGCGGATGATTGAACGATATTGCAATAAAAACGACGAATCAAAAGTGTCTGTTGGTTTTATTTCTTATCGCGAAGATGAAACAGGTGAAAAATGGGTTCATATGATATCTCATTCCAATCCTAACTCAACCCGACCAAATTGTTGTAAGGAAGAATGTAAATTATCTGAATGTCTGTATCATTATGGGGATTTAATAAAAACGAGAATGACCGACATAGAAGTAGCAGTAAATACTGAAGAAATTCTAAGAATTTTCCGTGCGGTTTCGATTGGAAATAATTTAGAAAAATATACTCAATATATCGCTATTCCGGTTTATTGTAAAAATATACTTTTAGGTGTTTTTCAAATAGTTACGAAATATGATTATTACATAGAACAAGAAAGAAGTGCTTTAATTGAATTTGCAACAAAAAATGTCATTCCTTATTCAAATGCAATTGCATTAATTGATAGCATCTATAAAGGTTTATATCGGAACATTAACCCAGACCAAATAAATAAAGAGGAATAACCATGGAGAAAAAAAAGACTGAGACTCATATAATAAAAACTACACAAAACAGCGTAGACTACACAGTTTTTATTGAAGACAACGAATTTTCTTGTGAATATTCGCTTCATAAAGAGTTGGAAGATGCCCAACGAACCGTTGAAGAGCAAATGCAAATGTATGAAGATTATTTAAACCGAATGATTCGAAAATATATGGCAGAGGCCGTTATTGAAGCAACAGATGAAGACACAGAATATTTTATAGAGAAATATAAGGAAAAATTTGCACATAATAGTCTGGAAAATATACAACGAAGACGCGAATTATATAAAAAACTTCTTGAAAAGCTCAATTAAAACTACTATTTTATTCCAAATAATGTTTTCTCCTAAATCAAACATATTGTTCATATAATATTTGATAATAGGAGGAAGGATGATGGACACTCAATTAGCTGAAATAGCGTCAAAGGAATTAGAGGAACTACAAAAAGAGCTCCATAGAGAGTTGGATGAAATTCTACAATCTGTCGAAAAACAAATGCAAATTTATGATAAATGTTTAAAGCAGATGATGCAAGAAAGTGTGACAAAACCTATTGCCAAGGAGCCAGATAAGAATGCCGACTATTTTATAACAAAATATAAAGAAAAGTTTGCACACAATAATATGGAAAATATACAACGAAGACGGGATAATATCTTGCTATAAAAGCGGGATAGTATCCTGCTTTTTTGCTTAAAAGTGTGGATTGAGTAGTCTGTATGTGATATAATATAATTAAATTAGTGGGGAGGAATTAACCATGGCAAATATTTTTGATACAGCAAAATACATCCTACAAAAATACGATCATCTATCAACGATGAAATTACAAAAATTATGTTATTATGCTCAGGCATGGTCACTTGTTTGGGACGATGAACCATTATTTAACGAAGATTTTCAGGCATGGGCTAATGGCCCTGTGTGTCCGGAATTATTTTTTAAGACTCAGGGTGAATTTTCTGTATGTGCAGCAGATGAAGATGGTGGAGATGGCGATTTAACAGACAACCAGAAAGACACCATTGATCGGGTGCTTGACCATTATGGGAAACATGATGCTCAATGGCTCAGTCAATTAACACATCTGGAAAAACCTTGGCAACAAGCTAGAACCGGAGTCCCATTTGGAGCTGGTTCCAATAATACAATTACCAAAGAAAGTATGGCGATGTATTATGGCGGCTTGTAAGAAAAACAAAAAAATTGAACAAAAGGAACAACCTATAGGAAAAGATATTGCTCAGGAAAGAAATCCTGAGCAATATTATTCAAAAAATCCGGTTTGGACATTCGCTAATTCTGACCAGGAAATGTGGGCCTTTTCACTAGAACATATTGGCGTTTCCATATGGACGGAAATATTGCCATACTTGAAATCACTCGAAACTAAGACTTGGAGCGAGATACTTATTAACGGAAAGAAACAAAATCATTCCATCAATGTTAAAAGTTTGAGCAAAAATGCTCAAAATAGGTTAGTTTCCAAATATATCGAAGCGGAGGCAATCATATCGTTGAGAATAACAGGGAAACACCGATTATACGGATATATGACGGGACAAGTTTTCAATATTTTGTGGTACGATGATGACCATGGCGATAACGATAATTGCGTTTGTCGGTCTCATTTAAAACATACATAATATAAATACCTCTATTTTTCTTGTAGAAAGCTCTACAAATTTTAAAATATCGTACATATTATATATAGAAGAATTAAAATACATAACAACTGGAGGTGTTAACAATGTTTGAAGCTCGAAAGGAAGCTAAATTATTAAAGAATTTACATAGTAATGAATTATTTATTACTGATTTATATAAAAATGGAAAAATCACTTATGATCAGGCTATCAAGGCAATTGGTTTTGGATTGGATTGCAGCATAACATATACGTATGGGCGTATTTCCAATTACTTATATGAAATCAAAGATGAACTGGTACATTCCTTAAAAACACAGGCGATAGATGAATATTATGGAGAAGATGAACCAGAAACCACATCTACATTTAAGCTACCGGATCACTCTGAATTAGAAGCACAGATGAAAGAAATGACAGATAAAGGAATTATATTAAAACGTTATATGATTCACGAATGCCGCACAAATGCAGCCCTGCGTTTACTTGATTTAATCAAATTAAATCTGGAAACAGATAAAAAAACAACCCCGTTTGAGGCTATTTCCATCTGGCGGGACAGTATTTCCTGCAAAAGTAAAAAAATGTCTTTCTGGATTTACAAATATATCGAAAGGGAAGACGAGCCACGTATTTTTAACGTTAAAGACAAACGTACAGATGTTATTCACGAAGCCCCGGAAGAATTTATTTTAAAAGAAATCGGATTTCTTATTCCGTTGGCAAATAAAATGGATGCATTTTTTAAAGAACATAACATCAAGGAATATGCTGATTTTACTGGAGAACTACAGGAAGAGTTCGAAAAAGACCCGGCATTTTCATCCGATATTCCATCCAGGGAAGAAATCGAAAAGGAATATTATGATACTGCATTAAGAATTGCGAGAGAAGAAGTGGCTGCAAGAGCAGAAGAAAATAAAAAAGGCTAGTATTCAATAAAAATTAGTCTTTGGTATGGACAGTTACCAAGTTGTTTCTGGTAGCTGTCTTTTTTATTTTATTATTTTTGAAATCGCACATATTATAGCTGTAACAAATAAATCATCTCATTTGAATCTCAAACAAAACAACAAAAGGAGGTATTGGTATGTTACACAAAATTAACATTTTTGAGTGGAAAATGAATCACCCTTACAAAAGGAGGTCCGTGTATGAACGAGGATAAATTATATGAAAACAAAATGTGGGGCACACAAAGAGCCATCGACGAGAAAACGAAAGAAGAATTAAAGGTTCAGTTAGATTCGCTGAAAGTAGACAGACGTATTTATAAGAGAAGACTACGGATGTATGAAACCGACCTGAAACTGGCTATGAAATATGGACTGCCGGAAAAAGACCGCACACAATTTAATAATCAGAGAGAAGATGCTTTAAAAAAAGTCGAAAAATGTGAAGAAGAAATCCACGAAATTAAAAAAATAACAAGCCCATTCAAACAACTCACCGACAAAACAATTACCTTTGCAAAGGACAAACTTGACATTGCCAAGTCTGCTGTTATGGCTATCGGTGATACCTTACATAAGGCAAATGACAAAGCAAAAGAGATTGGTGCCAAGGCTTATGTCGGCATCGTCAATAAGGCAGAATCCATCAACCGTTCAGCATTGAGATTGGATGTAGAGTGTGAAAAGAAGTACAATGAATGGCTCAAAGGACGGCAGGAGCAATACCAGAAAAAGGTGGAAGCAAGAATGATTGCTCGTAGATCCTTGGTTGAAATAAGAAATGTCTTCCGGAAGCCGGAAAAACGTATCGACCCACAAACCGTTCAGATGAAGCCAAGAGAACAGGCTAAGTTAAATGACTTTGCGGATAAAGTAAAGAAATCTGACGACCTTATTCAGACAGAAGAAATTGCTATCCGTTCTTCAGAAAGACGAAGCACAGCACGTACTCCGGAAGCAGTGCTTAATGCCTTGGCAGCCGAAAAAGGCGTGCAGGAACAGGATATTGACAAGGCAGTAGAAGACATTGTGAAAGAAGAGACTGCCAGAGCGGAGCGTATGACTGCCGAGCAGGAGATTAAGGACAAGGAATTTGAAGCAGCAATGCGTGCCCAGGAGGAAGAAAAAGCAAGAGCAGCCGCTGAAAAAGAAGCTCCAACAAAAGAACCTGATTTTATCGACCAGAAAATAGCGGAAGCACAGACAATTACTTCGAAAGAAACCATTGAACAGTTACAGGATATGGCAGACCGGAACTTAAAGCCGGGAGAGGAAGTAAAAGCCGAGGTAAACGGTCATGAAGTTTCATTCGAAAAGAATGAGCATGGCAATACGATTCTTAAGATTGATGGAAGAAATTCCAACCCTAAGAAAGTAGCGGAGCGTATCGGTGCCAACGCTATGGCACTTAAGACACAGATGACTCAGAAAATGGAACCATCCAAAGCCATTGGAAAGGACAGATAAGAGTTGCTATGATAGAAATACCCGTCAGGAAACTGGCGGGTATTTGTTTGTAGAAAAGCTGAAAATATTTTTAATTTCGTACATATTATATATAAACAAGTAGTGTATCTAGGTATATACCACCCACAAATACCTGCTGTTGCAGGCACAAAGAATATGTTCGATTGGTGTGCATTGGTATATACCGCCCACAAATACCTGCTGATGCAGGTGTAAAGTTTCTACACGAATATCAGCCACGAGGTATACACTACCAGTAAATACCTGCTAGTGCAGGCCAGAAACTGTCGGATGTTCCCCAAAAAAATAACTTATGTGAAAGCGCGTCTTTCACCTTATTCACAAATCAGCACGCAGGTGACTGAAAAATGTAATATTATATCATCATGACTTTGAAAGAAGCTTAACGGCTTCTTTTTTTGTTTTATACAACAAAATCTCGGTATTTTCCAAAACCTCGTATTTTAAACAAGTTTTCTTCCTTGCTGTACAACATTTTTATAAAAAATAGGAGTGCAAACGTACATATTGTTAATAGAGCTTTTGTATGACAATACTTATTAATTTATTGGAAAGAGGAAAAAACATGGAAGGATTAACTAGAACGCATCATTTTATGATGATATTAAAAGAATCAGATTTATTGCGCCGGGAAATTGAACGTAAATTAACACCGGAAACCGCAGCAGAATATAACAAAATCACGGCGGTTCGTAATAGCGCATTTGTAGAATTACTGAAATCTAATATGCCTTATACAGATACCGGCAAGGTTATCAGAATTACAATCGATGATGAAAATTTTGATATAAGTAAAAAGTCATTACATCGATTTGTCGGAGAGGACAACTTCAACCTTCTATTAGAGGATAAAGAAAATCCAGTAGAAAGCAAAGCACCAGAGATTTCATCCATTGAAAGCGGAGATTTCAATTTTAGAAATATGCAGCTTAAAAAAGACGAGTCTGTAGCTGATTCTATCGCAAGATTGGAAAAAGAATCCCAGGGAGAAATGCAGCAAATTCCTTCAATTGATGAAATAAAGAATACCGTCCAAAAGTCAATGCACGATGCCATGGGAGATTTGATGAAATCTGTATTAAGTGAATTGGCATCTGCTCAGCAGACCGGTAATACTGTGAATAAAGACAATACTCCAAATGCACAGGAAGTAGTACCACAAGATAGCACGATGAATGACACTATTCCTTGCACCCATACAGTAACGCCACTTGATAGCGATAGCGTATGTGATAACGTATGTGATAGCGGTAACAAAGGTGCTAATGAGAGTGTTAACGAGAGTGCTAATAAATGCGTCAACGAAAGTGCTAAAGAATGTGATACTTTATGTGATACACTGGCTACAGCATCAGCCAATACGAAGATTGCAGAAAGCATAACAGAAGCAGAAAATAATAAGCAAATTGATGCGGAAAATAACGAACAGGCTATCGCACAATACAATAACATTGATAGCAAATCTATTGAACCGGAGACTACATTAGAAGATGTAACACAGCCTGCCGCACCAAATAACGAAACTCACAATATTATTGTTGAGATGCCAAACGAAGAAAGAGCAGCAGAAAATATTATCCCTGCTAACGATAAAGAAACAAAAACAGAAGAAGTAGTAGATAAAAAGGACATTGCACCATCTCAGAATGCCGCAGAAGCTTCTGTTCCTTTTGAAACAGGTAGTAATGCACCTGTGCCAGAAGGTGATATGGAAATAATGTTTTCATCAGATACTATTCCTAATTCAAAGGAGACTACACAAATTGCAGATCATGATGAAACCTTAAGTGATGTAAACGATGAAATTGAAGCAATGCCGATAGAACAGCAGCCACAGCCAGCTCTTAACACTGAAAGTATTCCTAAAAATGATGCCATTGCAGTTGCACCTAAGATTATGAATGAATCAGATGCAAAAAATGCAAAAGAAGAGATTTCAACTGCAACATTATATACTGGCGAACCTACCAGCGTTCCAGAAGTCAAAGAAGAAATGGTTACTGACAACTCTTCTAACGAGAAGGTTGTTGAAACAGCAGCACGAAATGTTTCTGAAAACAGTCAATCCGTTCCAGTAATGGATGAGCATGTTACGGATAAAGAAGAAATCAATGAAGAAGAGGACGATTCTTTAGTAAAAGATGATGGTGAAATCAATTACGAGGATAACACTCAGGATGACAACGATAATGAAGATGTGACAGAAAATAGTGAAGAACCTGTTCAAATTGCACCGGAAGAAAGCCAGCAGCCTATAGAAGTAGCAGAAGATAATAGTCTCATTGTGGAGGAAATAGATATTGGAGAACATCATATTTACGAAGAGGATACCGAAGTTACTGAAGCAACCGAGCAAAACAATAACAACTCTGTTGAAGTAATTGGCAGTTCTTCTAGTGTAGAAGAGGTAGAACCGTCAAAGACAGAAATTCCTCAGAATAAACAGAGCCTTGACTTCGAAAATGAAGATGTGACATATATCCGCTCTGAAGATGTAACTATGAGCCGTCACGCTATTGTATATGTTGAAAATACTGAGGCAGCACGAAAGGTTCCTTTATATGCTCCGGCTGAAATCGTCATTATGCCATTAACCAGCGCAAGAAAAACCAACATTCCAAGAGTTGCTATATATATTAAATCACAGGGCAATATATCCGTATGTGTACCGGATATTGATGATATGGGCTGTATGCACGTTGTATTCGATAAATACGACTTAAAAATTAAAAGTGAATATACCGCAGATGGTTCCTTTACAAGTGATATTTCCATCCCGGCATACTTAACAAAAGGAATGGAAGGCTTGTTACAAAAGAAACAGTTACAAAATGGCTGGGGACATATCGTATACAGGGATAATCCAAATAACTTACACATCTTTCCTATCAAGAGTGAAGGAGAAGATAACGAATTCGCGGATTTTATCTATGTACTTGAGAATAAGGAAACAGGAGAATGCGAAGCTAAGATTGCTCGGAATACTGTTCCAACATTCAAAAATAATGACGTAACATACCAGATTTTCTGTAAATGGAAAGATGATGTGATTTTCTCGAAGTTAGAGAGGATTTAGTATGCAAACACAATTAACAAATGCGGAACAAACTTTTTTTACTATTCTGCTACAAGCAGCAGTAGCAAATGAAATTAAAAATGCTACCATAGATAAACTTGAGGTTTTATTTCCTGATATGAACACTAGCGAAATAGGAAATCTGATTATTTCCCTTGAAAAGAAAGGGTATCTATCAATAAGAGGTGGCGAACAAAACAATTTTCAGACATCAATTTTTATAGTGGTAAGTGTAAAACGATAGCAGTGATTAAGCCCGGAAGCAACCGGGCTATTACTGTTTGTAAAAACACAAAAGGAGGGCATTATGAAAGCTATACTTTACAATAAACATACACCTTTAATTGAGGTAACTATGGAACGGAAGCAAATAGTTAATATCGGAAAGGTAACAAATGAAGAACTGCTTCCATTCATTTTACAAGGAAATTTAAGCCTTGAATCTATTAATAAATGGTTAAGCAAACGGCTTATTCCAGAACGAAGAGAAGGGCTGCGGGAAGTTAGAATGAAATTCCATGACTTTGATAGGGATAAACATCTTAATAGCTTAACCGACCAATATTGGTTCCGGTTGAGAGGAGAAAAATGGGATGATATTAATTACTTTACCAATAAATATTCGGAAGATGTTGGAAATATGTTCTTCACTCCTTGGCTTGTCCCAAAAAGATATACAACAAATTCACCGGATTTAACTACAAACGGTGCATTAATAAAAAGATGGGTACAAAATGAAGATTTAACATCTGCTTTATATAAAACTGCAAGCGAAACTTACCATCAGGAGCCATTAAGTGAAGTGTTAGCATCAATCGTCGCAAAAAAACTGAATATTATTCCGTTTGTGGAATATCAGTTAGCTATTAGTGGAATGATTTTATGCTCTAAATGCCAAAATTTCATAACCGAAAACACCGAATTCGTTCCGGCATATGAATTGTATTTAAAAGATCCGAAAAAACAGACTGATACCGCTTACTCTCATTTATTACGTTTATGTGAACAATATCACATCCCTAATATGGAAGACTTCTTAAAGGGCATGATATTAATTGACAGTATAACTGGTAACACAGACAGACATCTTGGTAATTTTGGCTTTATCAGAGAGGTTACAACCGGAAAGTTTTTGGGACCAGCTCCGTTATTTGATAATGGTACGGCTTTTTGGTGTTGGGAAGCAAAACCGAATGTTAAGAAAAAATCTCGGCTATTTGCCCGTGAAGAAAATTTTGTCTTATCCTCTATGAAAGACATATATAAAGGAGCATTAAATAAGGAAAATCTCGATGTTTTAATTGAAAAATATCCGCTGATTACCGACGAACGTAAGGATATATTAAAAAAAAGCATTCATGAACGTTCTACGTTACTTGAACGAACCAAAAGGATGAAAGAACGTGGCTTAGAACGGTAATTTTTATTTTTGAGGAAATCTGACATATTGTAGATGAATATTGATTGAAGGAGGGAGGAAAATATGAAAAATGAACCCAATAGATTTTTATAATCAAAATATAAAATCTAAATGTAAAGAGGATAGTTATTATGTCCTAAAAGCTTTTAAAAAATTAAAAAACGCAGATCCGCAGTTTTTGCGGAAGCTGAAAGAAGAACAGAGGAGGAATTTAAAATGAATATGACTTGGGAGGAAATTGTACAAGCAGTACATTCCGGTGTTCCATCAGAAAAAGAAAAAGCAACCTTGGCCGCAATTGATAATTTACGTAATTACATTTACGGCTTAATTAAAACATTTTCGTTCGGAAATACCGAAATGGAGGATATGTTTTCAATTGCACAGCTTGTTATCATTGAAAACATCGACAGCTATGATATTAATAAAGGAAAACCTACAACCTTTTTTACCCCGGCATTAAAACGTGCATTTCTTAGTGCATCTCAGGGTGGCAAACAGAGTATGTATTACACTTTCGCCAATAAAAAAATTAGAGATGCAGTAAAGATGCTGGCTGACTTAGGTGTTACGGATCCAACTGTCGAACAATTAGCTGATGTGACTGAACTTTCGGAAGTTACTATTGAAGCTACATTAGATTACAATAAGAAATGCGTTTCCATTGATACATCTGAGGCTGCAAATATGCAGTCCGGCTTTGGAAATCCGGAAAATGAAGTATTACAAAAAGAAAAGACTGAAAAGATACATAAAGCTATTTCAAAACTTAATGTTCCTGGACAGCAGCTTGTCTACTGCATCTTCCGTTATGAGGAGGAATATAATAAAGTTCCTTCGATTGGGCATTTATGTAAAATGATGAATGAACTTTTTGGAAAATCCTATTCTTCAGAAGGATTATCCAAACTGCACCGCGATGTGGAGGAAATGCTTTCTTGCTCTATAGAACTCAGAAGTTATAAAAAGGAACAGCATTTTAACAAAATTAAGTGCTCATTCCCAGAACTTTCTGTAATCAAACAAGAGGAAGACAGTCTGTTGGATAATAATAATCTTTTTGATTTATTCAGTGAAGAAGATGATAACTAGCAACAAGAAGAGTCGAATATAAAAGTTCGGCTCTTTTTTATGTGTTGAAAATACAAAAACAGCAAAGGTATTCGTACATATTATAATAAGGAAGAAACTCATTCCGTTTTTTCTTGGAATACTAAATAAGGAGTACCAATTGCTTATGGTTTTTTATATTTTAATATACACAGTATTGGCAGCAATATTATACAAAGAAGGTTTCACTTCGCCGAAAGTATACTCTATTCTTGCTATTTTTATTTTACTTATATTCCCGTTTATATGGAGTTATTTGCGCAAAAAGCTAAAAAGATACCATTATTTAATAAGTCCAATGCGTAAAGTAGACCGGATGGATGGCATACAGTTTGAAGAATATCTGCAAGCTAATTTAGAAGACATTGGATACCATGTAAAACATATCGGAAAAACTGGGGATTTTGGTGGAGACCTTATTTTGTCCAGATATGGCAAAAAGACCATATTACAAGCTAAAAGGTATAATTCAAATGTAGGAGTTAAAGCAGTCCAGGAAGCCATTTCCGCCAGGGAATACTACCGTTGTAAAAATGCCGTTGTTGCCACAAACAGTCATTTTACGAAAGCAGCCAAAGAAATGGCTGCAAAATGTAATGTAGAATTATGGGATAGAGAGCATTTACAAAAGAAATTTAGATGAGCAGGCTTGGAAAAGCCTGTTTTTCTTATTTACTAATAAATTTTTATTTCATCCTAAATCAAACATATTAGAAGTGAATATTGATTAAAGGAGGAATAAAATTTATGGTTAAAAAAATGGTAGCATCCTTACATACTCATATTAAGAGTTTGTTAGATGCAGATATTAACGCAAATGCTTTTTGTGATAAATTGCTTGAATATGGTGCTGAAGGTTTTGCCCTTACCGACCATGGTTCACTTGTTGGTATTGAAACTGTTCGAAGAATTGCCGCAGACAAGGGATTAAAGTTTGTTCCAGGTGTAGAAGCGTATGTTTCTGATGATGGCGATGTGGTAGAGTCCCGGCATATGATATTACTTGCTATGGATGATATTGGCTATCACGCTATATCCATGGCTGTAACGGATTCCAATGAACATATCAGCGTTGGCGGGTTGCAAAGAATGACATCTGATATATTAGATAAATACTTTGCACCAGGTTCCATAGGACATGGACATGTAATTATGCTGTCAGCTTGTGTAAGTGGAATCTTTTCAAAACTTCTTCTGTATAACAATACAGTTGAACATAAAGTTGAGATTTTACAGCGACGTCAGGCAAAATTCGGAATTCCAGAAGATGAAAATTACCGCTCCCTTCTTAAAAAAAGTGAGCAAATGACTGCTGAAATTCAAAATATCACCAGCAAGAGAGATACCTTGCAGAAATTAGCACAAATGCGTTTTGCTAAAAGAGAAAAATACGTGCAGAAATTGCATAAAAACGATGATCCAGCTTACGAAACAGAGGTGAAAACCTTAAAAGCTGACAAAGAAAAGTCAGCTGCTGCTGCAAAGGAGCTTGAAAGCGTTAGAAACTCTTTAGCAAAAGAGAAAAAACAGCAGACTACAATTAATCAGCAGATAAAAGAATATGCTGGCAAAATCGAAAGATACAATAATTATCAGACTGAAATTGATGAATTAAAGAAAGAAGAAAAAAGTGAAAAAGAGCTTATTTCTCTTGTAGAAGAGGAAATTAAGCGGATGTTGCATATCTTTGGACAGGATAATGTCTATATGGAAATGCAGTACCATGGAATGGAAGATGAGAAAAAGGTATTTCCAATTCTTGCAAGAATGGCAAAAACATTTAAAATTCCAATGGTTGCAACAAACGACATCCACACAATAACGAACAACGAAGACGAAATCTTAAAACGTGCAATCTTACGTTCTATGCGAAAGGCTGGTGATAATGAAGAGTTTGAAGAACCAACACCGATAGATAGAGAATTATATCTTAAAACGGATGAAGAACTCGCAGATATGTTATCAGTTATTCTGCCGGACGACATTGTTAGTGAATCTATTGCCAATATAAAGGTAGTTCTTGACCGCTGCAATGTTGAATTTAAGCACGAAAACCATTATCCAAAATTTCCGTCAAAAGATGGAAAGACAGCAAATGAAATGCTTGATGAGGCAATCACAAAAGGCGTTAAATGGCGTTTTCCAAAGGGATTAGACGAATCTCACAAACTTAGACTGGAAAGAGAACTTAAAGTCATTAAATCAATGGGATATGCAGACTATCATCTCATTGTAAAAGACTTTTTGGAATACTGCCGTATACTTGGTCCTGTTCCTTATGATCGTTTACCGGAGGCCCCGTTAGAGATTGAAGCATGTAAACAGTGGGTAAAAGAAAACAAATGGGTTGGCGGATTTCCTATTGGCCCAGGCAGAGGTTCTGCTGTTGGCTCAGAAGTATGTTATGTTTTAGGAATCACAAATATTGACCCATTAGATTATGATTTGCTGTTTGAACGATTCTTAAATCCAGAACGTGTCACCATGCCAGATATTGATTCTGATATTGCATACTTTGTAAGAGAACAGGCAATACGATATGTCCAGCACAAATACGGCGAAAATGCCGTTTGTGGCATCCTGACAACCAATGCTCAAGCTCCAAAGGGTGCAATTCGAATTGCAGCAAAGTATTACGGATTACGATATTACAATGATGCAAAAGCATTTATAAACCTCGGAGACAAAATAGCAAAAAGCGTTCCTAAAGAGGTTGGTATGGCTTTTGACAGCAAGATTGAAAAAGATAACCCCAAAACTTTGTATGATGACTTAGTAGCAAAATATGGTAGCAATGAAGACGCTAAAAACATTCTTAGCTGGGCATATATCATGGAAAACTCTTGTACTGCATATGGTGCTCACGCAGCCGGAATCGTTATTTCCGACAACGATAACATCAAAAAGTACATTCCATTAAGATGGAACTCTGGTTTGAAAGAATGGACTACGCAATGCGATATGATACAGACTGAGGAATTAGGGCTTCTGAAAATGGACTTTTTAGGACTTCGTACATTAAATATTATTACGGATTGTATAAAGTCTATCTATAGAAGAACAGGAAAGGTCATCGACCCATTAAAAGACATCCCAATGAACGATATTCGTGTTTATCAGGGAATTTTTCAAACAGGTCGTACAAATTCCGTATTCCAGTTTGAATCACCGGCTATGAAATCTATGTTAAAGCGTTTCAGACCGGAATGTTTTGAGGACTTAGTTATTTTAGTATCTATGTTCCGTCCGGGTCCTTTGCAGTTTATTGACGACGTTATTAACGTAAAAAATGGTGCAAAACCAACATATCTTACACCGGAATTGGAGCCAATCCTTAGTAAAACCTATGGTGCTATTGTATACCAGGAACAGGTTATGGAAATTTTGCAGAAACTTGCAGGATATTCATTGGGTGCTGCTGATCAGGTACGGCGTTACATGTCAAAGAAGAAAGTTGCCAAAATGGAAGCGGAAAGACAGGTATTCATATACGGAAGTGAAGAAAAAAATATTCCGGGATGTGTAAAAAATGGAATTTCCGCAGAAATCGGAAACCAGATTTATGATAAGATGATTGATTTTGCAAAATATGCATTCAATAAATCTCATGCAGCCGCTTATGCAACAAATAGTTATTACACCGGATGGTTTAAATATTATTATCCGGCAGACTTCCTTTCAGCTGCAATGAACTGGGCTAAGAATGAAAAGATACCTGGACTTATGGGGGAGGCAATCTCCTTTGGAGTAAATATTATTCCACCAGATATTAACCGCTCTGAAACTAAATTCGTATGTACTGGAAATCGGGAAATCTTATTTGGATTCTCCGGTATTAAATTTGTGGCAAATGAAGCTGAAACAATTGTAAAAGAGAGAAATACAAACGGAAAATATGTCTCTGTTTCAGATTTCTTAATAAGAACAACCGCCAAGAAAAACGTTGTAGAAAATTTAATCTTTTCAGGTTCTTTTGATAGTTTTGGCAGCAATAGACACGCTATAGTGTCTATCGTTGAACCAATGAAAAAAACTATTAAGAAAATGTCTGAAAAAGAAAAAGTTCTTGAAACGCTGGATGATAAAAAGAAATTAGAAAATACGAAAAAGTCATACGAAGCAGCTCGCGCAACGCTCAACAGCATTACTATTCCTGTTTACAAAGAAGACCGTGATGCTCGAATGGCAAAAGAAAAGGAACTTCTTGGTGCATATGTAACTGAAAGCCCACTTGACCAGTATCCGGAGCCAGAAAAGGTTGGATGTACTGCAATCGGAAACTTCAACTTAAGTACAACAAAACTCTTTGGTATTGTCGAAAATCTGGAAATTAAGTACAGAAAAGCTGATGGAAAACCAATGGCATTCTTCCAGTTGTCGGATAAAACAGGTTCTATTAAAGTCTCTGTATTTACCAGACAGTTTCCACGTATTTCCCCTCTTTTGAAAGATGGTGCGGTAATCGCATTATCCGGTTCTGTCCATGAAGAAGATACCGGTTTGCTGGATAGTGAGGGTATGCCAATTGTGGAATACACTCTTTATGCGGAAAAAGCACAGAACGTACCAAAAGAATTATCCATGTATTATATTGAAGTACCAAGTTATGCGACCTTCCACTTGTATCAGGAAAAAGGCTTCATGCAGAAGTATTCTTGTGAAGAGGATGGACACAAATTAATTATCCATGACAAAGCGTTGGATGAAATGAGAGAAGCATCATACAAAATTTCTCCAATTGCATTAATCAGTGGAGCAGTAAAGGAATTATAAAGAATAAGCCCGTAAGGGCTTATTTTTTTATATAAATATATCATTGTATAAAGAAAATATAAAAAAAAGGAGGGTAATCAAACATATTGTATATAGGAATTTTAACTAGGGTGAAAACCACAAAAATAACCGAAAGGAGAAATGGAATGTCAAGACACAATACTGTCATTTTATATGGAGTAATATTAAAAGACCCAATCATTCAAAAAGATGCAGATGGAAACGCCCTGTATGGATTATGCTATATCAACGTTATAAGAAGTTTAAGAGAAGTAGGGGATGGCCTTAAGACTGTGCAAACCGCACACCCACCTATTATGACAAGAGAGCCTGCAATATTAGCAGTTATGGAACAGTTAAAAGCTCACGATATGGTATTAATTAAGGGAGCGATTGCTTCAAAATCAATTAAAAAATCCTCTTTCTGCAAAAATGAGGCGTGCCATACTAAGGTTTCCGTAGATGGTACTCTTGTATATGTTAATCCAATTTACATGGAAAAAATAAAGCACTGCGAAACTAACGAGGAAATCTTAAATGACCTTTTAGCTCATCGGGAAATATCCAATATTGTATATGTTCTTGGTACATTATGCCGGGACCCGAAGAAGATTAGACCTTCTAATGGCATGATAGTTACACAGTATCAGATTGCTTTGAACCGTAAATTCAGAATCAGAACAGATCCACCAGAGATTAAAGCTGATTATCCATGGGTGAAATCTTACGGAGAAAATGCAAAAGAGGATAAGGCTCGTTTGCATACCGGTTCTATTGTCTTTATTGATGGATTTTTGCAGGCCAGAAATGTCCAAAGGCATGCTGTATGCCCTGTATGCAACCAGAAATATGACTGGATTGATAATGCAATGGAAATAGTACCGTATGAGACAGAATATATGCCTGGCACCTTTTATTCTGACGAAGATATTGCTGAAATGAATAAAAAGCAATCTGCTCAAGCACGAAATGACATTTTTGGAGATGATGATTCAGAAGACGTCATTGAAGAATAAAAACAGCTACATAATCACCGCCTTATGCAATTGTAAGTGCGGTGATTTTTAAGAAATTTTGCGAACAACAGGAGAAAATAAGAATGAATCGTATAACAATTAATGGACAAACAATCACTTGTTCTGGAAGCAACATAATTGTCGATAATGGAAAGATTATTGTTGATGGTCAAACTATTAATGAATGCACCGACAAAAATATCAAGGTTGTCATCGAAGGAAATGTCAATAGTCTCGATTGCAGTGGAACGGTGGAAGTACATGGCAATGTAGATGATATTAATTGCAGCGGAAGTTGTAACATCACCGGAGATGTTGAAGGGGATGTATCGGTTGCAGGCAGCGTTACTTGTGGGAATGTAGCAGGAGATGTTATAGCAGGTGGAAGTGTGCAGTGTAGAAAGTAACTGATGCTGTAAAATGAAGTAGATAGTAGTAAAAAATATATAAAAACAAGGTTTATGCCTTGTTTTTATTTTTTTTGAAATCAAACATATTGTAATCAAATATGAAAATGGGAGGATAAAAAATGAGCAAAAGGATAAAAGGCTTAGAACTGATGAAATTATGCCAGCCTCTTACACAGAATGGCATTGTTTCTACAGAAAAAATAGCAAACGGCATTGTCCAGTATATGGATGATGGCGATGCAGAAAAATTTATGAATCTGTTAGATTGTTACAATCTTATCGGATATGAACATGTAAAAACACAAATTATGCAGCTACTTAAGTAGTAGCAAAGGAGGAATCTAAAATGGAATATTTATTGAATAGTTTTCGTGTAACAGGTGATGAATTAGGAAAATTCAGAGAAACAGTAGAAAATCTTGAAAAAAATACTTCATTCGAAGTGGTAAGTAAAAAAGACATTATTTTATTTTCGGCTTTAGCAGATGAGGATATGAGACGGAGAGCTGATGGCAGTTTCCAGTGCAATGTAGTTGATAAACGTTCCTTAAGTGACTTGAACATCAACGGAGCTCCATTACCTACTGGATTTGTATCAAGTTCTAAATTAGACTCAAAATTACTTGCCGAGCTTTACAATACTACAAGAGTTATTATTGGTGTTGGAAAATCTCACTACTATGTAGGAGAAAGTGCTATGGCAACGTTATGTAAAAATGCTGGTTTAAAAACTAGCCGTCCAACCCTTGTTCGAGATTTAGCTATCGAAGAAGGTCTTTTGAAGGAAAGCGGCAAAATGACACTTGTTACAAGAAGTGAAATGTCTACCGATACGGGAACGAAATGTAAAAAAATCTTCGCTTGTATGTCGGGAAGATACAATCCAATCCCATTAAGAATTGTGCCAGATGCTGCGGATCAATTAATCGACGAAGCAGTACTAGGAAAAGGTGTTGTAACAAGCTGGATTGTTGACCACAACATTGCAAGAATTCATATTGAATTCCCGAATGCTGCTGAAGACTATGCGGAAATTTATAAAACGGAAAATCTGTTTATTCCGGGAATTGAGATTACTTCTTCTGATACCGGTTTTTCTTCTGTATTTGTTAGAAGCACCTTGCGAAGAGAAGATAGTCATTATTATGTTATCGCAGATGAGTTTGCAAGAAAACATTCCGGCAAAATTACCGCAGAAGAAATCTTAGACTTGGCAAACAAGACAATTTTAACGGATTTAAGATTGCTGCCTGAAAAACTTTCTGAATTAATGGGACAGGTTATTACTCCTGAACCTTTAACTGGACCTAGAAGTAAAGCACGCAACCGCAATGCAGTTGCAGATGTTATCAAGAATGTCGCAAAAGAATTGGACTTAAAATCAGCGCTTGGACTTAGCCGGACAAATGCGTTATGTGAAGAAATGATGAAGGAAATTAATCCTGAAATTGTCTATAGTGCATATGATGTCGCATGTAGTTTCATGAGCATCCCTGATCGTATAAGTGGTTTGTGCGACGGTGTAATGACTGAATTAAAGAAACTTTGTGGAAAAGCCCCATATGTTAAATATGCAGGCAAAAAAGCACTTAAAGAAGAGGAAGCACCGCTTATTCTCTCAGCTTAAAAAAGGGCAGAAATGCCCTTTTTTATTTTTCCTTTTTTATTTTGCTCAGAATCTTACATATTGTAGTTGTAAAAATATTGAAAATAAGGAGGAAAAATAATGAATTCAAAAACGTTAGGGATAGATATCCCAGTAGATGAGACAGAAGATGGAATGTTTATCATTCGTCACGCAACACTGGAACGTGTATTAATGGATTACTCAGAAAGATTTACTGTACAGACAAAACCAATTGCAGTTCGTCCGGAAATGGTAGTGGTAGAATGCACTATCACAGATATTGAAACCGGAAAGCGGGCATTTAAAGTTGGGGAAAGCTCTCCAAAAACGCTCACATCAGAGATTGGCAGAAATTATCCTGCACTCTTGGCATATCAGCGTGCAATTGACCGTGCAGCAATCTTAATCTTAGGACTGGAATCACGTAAAGTATATTCAAATATGGAAATTCCAGACACTAAATTAAAAACTGACACTTCCCACAATAACAATGTAGCAAAAGAACAGCAGGCACAGCCACCGGTAAATAATACGACTGCGCCTACACAAACAGCTAAACCAAAGGCAGAACCTGCTAAAGAAAAAGCTTCTAATGCCGTTGTTAATGATGATACCGTTATTCTTATCGGTTCCTGTAAGGGAAAGAAACTTGGAGAAGTTAAAGGAACAGAACCTTTTGAGCGGTTTTTAAAATGGGTAGCACAGACTGTAACCGGATATCCAGATGCAGCAAGAAATGAACAGTTAAAATTTTTCAAAAATTACAAGGAGGCATGTTAAATGGGACGTTATGTATCATTTGATAATGAATTCTTAAAAAAGGCAAACCGGAGGATAGACTCCGGCGAACCTCTCATCATTTTTGATTTAGAAACAACCGGGTTTAATAAAACTACGGACAGAATTCTCACTTTATCCGCAATTAAAGCCGTTTATGAAAACGGAGTATTTGATTTGGATGACAGAATTGATATTATGCTTAACCCAAACATGCATATTCCAGAGAGTGCCAGCAAGGTTAATGGTATCTACGATAGTGATGTTGTAAATTGCCCTACAGAAGAAGAAGCTTTCGACAAAATAAAGAACTTCTTTGGAGACTCGCCATTTGTTGGTGGATACAATTCTATAAGTTTTGACCAAAAATTTATGGAAAATATGTATATTCGCCAGGCATGTGAGTTTAAGCCTTCTATACACCTTGATGTGTATAAGCTGGCTAAACAGGTTTTTCCAGGACAAAAAAGCTACAAATTATCAGCAATTGCGCATGAACTTGGCTGCGACGGAGACTTAACTTTCCATCATTCTATGGATGATGTAATTGCAACTTTTCGTGTATTAAATATGCTACGAAAAGAAGAACCAGTGAAGCAAAACACATTGCCAATACTACAAATAGTATCAGCTGCTTATTGGAAAGGTCCAAGCCACAGGCTGGAACGTATCTACATCAAAAACAAATCATATATTTCATGTTATTACGACATTTTTAAAAAAGAGTGGTTTGTCGATGGAAAATATAATCTTGAACAGATCAGAAATGATACATTCCGATTGCTGAAGGTAGAAAATGAATCGGAGCTTGTTAAAAAGCTTCGTCCTTAAAAAGAGGCTGTTTATACAGCCTCTTTTCTATAAAAATCATTTTTACAAAAATTCAAAAGGGAATCGTACATATTATAGACAGAAAGGATGTGCAAAATATGATGGAAATAACAGAAAAGAAATACGATGAACTTTGGGATACAACGGATCTAATCAATGATGCAACTGTTGATAATGGAAATCCAAAACTTGTATTTAAGTTTAGAGAATCTTTCCCGACAGTTGAAGAGATGAAAGAGCATCACGTTGCCGAAAATTTGGAAACATACTTTCCTTATTTACTTTTTTATTACAACAACCAATTAGAAACAAAGGACGAAGAATATCTTCGTTCGTTCCAATATATTCGGGATTTGATAAATGGAAATGTTAAATTTTCAGGTGAATAAAAAAGACTAGCCGAAGCTAATCTTTTTTACGGGTGGGTAGCCTCAATATTGGGGTGAAGCCCGTTTTTTTTATTTTGGCAATTTTATTGAATCTTTTTCTTCCCCTTCTTTTTCTTTTCTTCTTTGTTCTTCTTTGCGTTTTGCTTCAAGTTCGCGTTCCTGTTGCCATAAAAGAAGTCTTTGATATGCCTGGTTAATAGTATCTGCTGTATCTGTATCAGGATAATCTTTTAATGCTTGCTCAAACTGTTTATGTTCCTTATATGTTTTACGAATATCACGGACATCTTCTCTTGATAATTCATCTTTGCCAACTATTTTCTTTAATTTTTTTATTTCTTTTTCAAAAACTCCTTTTTCTTTTTTGAAATTCATTTTTTCTTCCAAAGAAACCCCTTTTATTTCTACATATTTCTGACGTTCCTTTACTATTTGATTTCTGTGATGAATGCATTCCCTTGCGTAGATTTCATCTGCACGTTTTTTGTATTCAAGAGCGGTTTCCCCTTGTTTTACATCCGGAAGTTTTGCTTCGACAGTTTTTTTTAACGCATCATAATACTTATTCATATCTTCGGCACGAGCTATGGAATTTTTTGTGCCTCGTTCCAATCCATGTACTTTCATCTTCTCAGCATAAGTATTTTGCAATTCTATTAATTTTTCCCTTTTACCAACATAATAACTTCCATTTAAACAACCTTTGTCATCAATCGGTATGACATAGGCATGAATATGTGGTTTAGCTTCATCCATGTGTAATACAGCCGATACAACATTGTTAGTCTTTATAATATCCCCATTACTCGTTATAGCTTTGTGTTCTGGCGGATTAAAAGACTTGTCCAGCCATTCAATATTATCTTTGGCCCACGTTTCTAAATCTATTCGGTCCATATCCTCACGAGAAAATTCACAAACAATTTCAATTCCCCGTATTGCATCGCCCCTTATTGTAGGCTGAACGGCACCATTTTGTTTCAATTTTAACAGTGTATCTTCATAAGCATCCTGGTATGTTTTACCGTTTAATTCTATCAATTCCCTATTAAGATAAGATTTTGACATATCAGCATTATCAACGGAGTATTGTCGGTAATTGTGCTTATATCTAGTATTTACACTGTTTGCATGTGCTTTTTCTATTCTCATTATTGCGTATCCCATATAATATTACCTCATTTCATTTTATATATTTAATATGTTTGATTTTGAATTTTATTTTTTTATTTTATTTTTTTTTAAATCGTACATATTGTGTTTGTAAATAAATAATTGAAAAAACAGGAGGAATTAAAACATGAACAAAGTTATTTTAATGGGACGTTTAACAAGAGACCCGGAGGTACGTTATTCTAGCGGAGAAAACCAGACAGCAATCGCGAGATATTCACTGGCTGTAGACCGTAGAAGAGGAAAGAATGATGATCAGCCGTCTGCTGACTTTATTAATTGCGTTGCATTCGGAAGATCCGCAGAATTTGCGGAAAAATATTTCCATAAGGGACTTAAGATTACTGTAGCTGGCCGCATCCAGACAGGTAGCTATACAAACAAGGATGGACAGAAAGTTTACACTACAGATGTAGTCGTAGAAGAGCAGGAGTTCGCAGAGAGTAAAGCAGCATCTGGAAATGCTGGAAATTCTGCACCGGCTGGCAACCCGGAGCCAAGTAATGGAGATGGATTCATGAACATCCCGGATGGAATTGATGAAGAGTTACCATTCAACTAAAAAAAATCAGGGAATCATTTTGATTCCCTCTTTTTTTATTTTGTTCAACTTCATACATATTATGTTTGTAATAAATATTGAATATATGGAGGAAAATAAAGAATGAGTGTAGAAAAAATGATACTTGGACAAATACTTTTTGGGTCTTCCGCTAAAATTAGATGCTTGAATATATCCGTAGGAATGTTGTTTCCTGCTACTCCAGCTGGAAGATCTACAAAACACACTGCGATGTCTTCACCAAAAGCTTCACTTTCACTAAAAATTTTTGACTATTTAACAGAAAAAAGACTTAATGCAGCTAAAATTGAAGAAGCTAAAATGGTCTACTTTGAATTAGATGGAAATGGCTATAGCGTAGCAAACACATCCGATGGGTTGCTTATAGCTTCTGCCGGTGCTAATCTTTCAAACAAACACATCGCTATCGGAGAAGTATTATATCACTTAGCCTTTGGTACCGACGCAGAGATACTTACTTCGTTTAATGATTGCGTAAACTCTATTGCATCTTCCACCAGAATACTCCCTGATGCGGCAAGTTTATTTTGTGACAGCATGTATTATGGTGTTTCAAAGTTTAGAAGAGAAGTCCTCGTCACAGTAGATAACTCTTTAGCAGAACAAATGGTACGTGCATCAAGTAATGGGCTTTTATCCCCTCTTGAGAGCCTAAAACCACTTACTTCCTTGCCAACTCTTACCGTAGAGACTGCAAAACCAAAAAGAACAACAGTAAGAAAAAAAACATCAACCGTAATAAAGGACTGCAAAGAAGGAACTTACAAAGTCCCATATGACTGGAAGGATGTTGAGCATATCCAGCCTATGTCCGCGTTAGATGGATTCGTTCCAAATGAGGCTTTCGAATCTGTTCTCAAAAAAATTAAAGTAAGAACAGAAAAAGTGCTGACCAGATTAGACATTAATCCTGAAGACAGAGTTGCAGCCCTCGGAAAAGACTACATCAATATTTCATTGGTTGGCAAGCCTGGAACTGGAAAAACTGTAATGGCGTATGCTATTAGTGCAGCAACCGGAATGCCTGTATATTCCGTAAACCTTTCTCACAATACAGATGAGGATGAATTTCAGGGCCAGACGAAAATTGTAGACGGTAAAGCACAGTTTGTTGAAACTGACTTTTTAAATGCCTATACAAATGGTGGTATTATTATTTTGGAAGAGGTAAACCTTGCAAATCCGGCTGTAATTATGGGTGCTCTTGGACAGGCAGTTGAATTTCCATTTATTCTGAAAAGAAATGGTTATGAAACAGTGCGGAGACATCCTTTATGCATTATTATCACAACAATGAATATCGGCACTGCCGGTTCCAAAATCCCATCACAGGCTTTTATGAACCGTTTTAAACAGACCTACACATTGAATGACCCAACAGCAAGCGATTTCGTCAAAATCTTGTGTACTTCCGGTGCTGAAAAAGCAAAATGCCAGTGGGTATACGATGCTTATGAAAAGATTGTAGCGTACCTTAATTCTGATGAAATTAATGAAGAAGATATTGCTATGACACTTTCCTTAAGAACATGCTTCGGTGCATTAGAGAATATGGAAGAGGGAGACAGTCCTCTGGATGCTATTAAGCATTCCATTATCGGAAAGATTGCAGAAAGTGATTTGGCTTTAGCAAGAGATTGCGAAACAGAAGTATTGAAAAAATCTGTACCTAAACCTATGTTTTAAAGAAATAAACCGCTAAAAGCGGTTTTTTCTTTGTAGAAAAGCCAGAAATATTTTTATTTTCATACATATTATATATAGTAGTATAATCTAGGTGAGTAATTTTAATGAATATCTGCTAAAGCAGACGGCGATGTTTGAAAAAATATTTGCACACTAGGGATATTCTACAAATAAATATCTGCTAAAGCAGACACAAAGACGTTAAAAACTATTTGAAAAAGGAGCTTGATAAATTGTGAAGCAAACAAAGAAAAATATGCCTGAAGAAGAACCAAAAATGTATGTAGCACCTCCAAGTGAAAAAGATATATTCGCAGAAAAATTATCTAAAAAGGGTTATGACACATTTTTTGAAAATGGAGTATTGATAATCCGTTGCGAATCAAGAAAAAGAATGGAAGAATTAAACGCTGAATTCGGAAATTTAAGCTTTTCGATTGGCTATGTTTTTCCAAAATAATAATTTTATTTTTCTGTTGTTCATACATATTATATTTGAATATTGAATAACAGGAGGATAAAAATATGTCACTTACAAACAAAGAAAGAATTTCAAAAGCACAGGATATTGTTTTAGCCCAGACTTGCGTAGAGTTTATTGAAGATTATCATTGTACTCCGGATTTTATAGAAGTTATCGGAAATGCTGGTGGAGATGTTTTAACATTTCGTGTTTACAATGATGGCTCTATTTACGAAAGATAGGTGGTTGTATGGAATACTATCTTTCCAAAACACGTTATCATTGTGTTTATAAGGCTATACAAAAGACACAGAATGGAATCTTTGCAGCGGTTTATGACGGAGAAAATATTTCATTTTCAACTATCCCGTATAACCGACTTGCTAGAGTATATTCATTCCACTGTATGGTTAAGGATTTTTCAGAAAAATATAATCTTCCAAAACCGGTAACAGCGGTATCTGTACAGCGGGAAATAATGTGCTGTCAAAAATTACTTAAAAAAATGCCCGACAATGAGCGAATAAAAGATAAAATTTATTGGCTCGCAATATTGTTGTCACGCATGAAATAGAAAAGAGCTTCGGCTCTTTTTTTATTTTGTGATGATTCGTATATATTATATGTGAAACAGAAAAATGGAGTAAAACATAAATAAACCACGGAGGAATTTTTGTATGAAAGAATTTAAAATTAAAACCATGTATGTTATTGCAATTATTGTAGCGATTGTATTGATGTTTGTATTTATAGGATTAGATATAACCGTTATCAATTCAAATTTACCAGTATGGTTAAAATGGTTGATTTTGCATAAGTAGAGTGTTACTACTTTATAAAGAGGACCAGCAATGGTCCTTTTTTATTTTGCAATGATTCGTACATATTTAAAATATAACATTGAATATAAGGAGGAGCATATGAATAAGAAAGAAAATAAATTGTTTCTTGTATTTCAAAAATACTTTAAAACCCTTTTGCCGGGACGTACATTAGTGTTGCATGAAATTGACACTAATATAGAAAAAGATATTGGATACACTTCCTATGCAGGAAGAGTTTGCAATATGTCTTTAGCATTAAAACATCCCATTATGGAAGGTCTATTGGCAAAAGAAAGAACTTTATTAATTACTGGAGTGTTTGCACATGAAACACTGCACCAAATTTTTACCGATTTTCATTATACCAATATAACATTGGCAAAATATAATCGGCAGGAAGCACAAATCATACTGGCTTTTGCAAATTATTTGGAGGATGCTGGAATAGAATTCTGGGCCCCAACAGTGCTTGGAGATGACCTCTTAAATGCTCTTGACTATTCGATAAAAGTTATTTATGAAAAATCAAGACCAATAAATGAAGAGGAAAGTGCTTTCGCCCAATTAAATGCAGCCTTGATACAGTTTGGAGATTTAGGCATTGTAAAAGGAAAATTTACATATCCAGAAGCCAAAACTTATTTTGACAAAATTGCGCCATTGTTCAATGATGGTATTAAGGAGCCTATTTCAAGTAAACGTATTGATTACGCAGTAACGTTTATGGAAATGACACGACCTTTATGGGAACGTGAAGCAAAAGAACAGGAAAAATTTCAGAAAGCCTTAAATGAAATGCTTCGCCAGATGCTTGTAAATCTAGCAAATGGTAATAGTTCTCCAGAAAAGAACGGCGACGGAACGGATGCCAGCAATAACGGTAGCAATTCTAACGATGAAAGCGGCGATAACGCTAATGGTAATTCTTGTAGCAGCAGTAGTGGCGATGGAACTGATAGTGAAAATAGTAACTCAGATAACAATTCAGACGGCAATTCAGATGATAATGCAGACAGTGATGCCGTTAAAGCTATTAAATCTGCTTCTCAAAACAGAAAAAATCAAGCTGATGCAAGAGATAATGCAGCTTCAAATATTAAAGAAGGAAATTCTGTCACATCAGATAATACTTCTGAAATTGCAGCAGAGCTGGAAAGCTGTATTTCTGTAGACCCGTCAGCGGCAGATTCTATTAAAGGCACTTTGGAACGCATAGAAAAACGGTTGGAAAAAGAAGCTAAAAATAGCTCTCTGGATTTCGAAGTTGATTCAGCTGTTTTAAAGGCTTCTACTTGCAAAAATGTTAAGGTAACTTCCGATGCTGTGGCTGTTGTAAGGTACAATTCCATTGTTCGCGAGAACAAGAAAACTATTACGGCAGTTGCAAATGCAATCGAACGTATTTGCCGTAAAGAGCCTGAAGAAACCTTACATCACACAAGTGGTCACTACAACATCAAGCGTGCAAATTGTAAGGTCACAGCAAAGCTCTTTGACAAGAAAAAAGAGCCTGGAGACAAAAAAGATATAAGTGCATTGCTTCTTATAGACGAATCTGGTTCTATGTTTGGTCAAAAAATTGATACTGCCCAAAAGATGGCTATAATTTATGCAGAAGTATTTGAAAGATTACATATACCATACTGCATTATCGGCTTTACCGCAGATACACAAGGAGTAGATGCTTTACACGAGCATTTTGTGACATTTAATGGTGATTCTTCCGAAAAATACTCACTTGCAAAAATGAGTGCTATCGCAAATAACCTTGATGGTTATTCAATCCGTTATGCTGGTGAAATTTTAAAGCGTACTCCATCTTCAAGGAAATTACTTCTTGTTGCTTCAGACGGAAAACCAGCAGCAGTTAAATATCATGGACATAATGGAATCAAAGATACAACTGATGCAATAAAGGAAGTCAGAAAATATGCTTCTGTATTCGGTTTTGGTATCGGAAATTGCCCAACAGAAATTTTACACAAGATGTATGGAAAAGATTACATCCATGTAGAAGATGTAAACAGCCTTACAGGAATTTTTATTAGAAAAATAAAGAAAATAATAGGAGGAAATGATTAATGAATGTAAAAGCTTATCAGGATGGAACACGTTTTGTTATGGTTTTTGAAGATTGCACACCGGATATTACAGAATGCCTTAAAGCATTTATAAAACCGGTTATGGAAGCAAAGGCAGAAGTAAAACCTATGAAAAAAGAGGTTATCTTAAAAGCTTCTGGCTATGATGGAATGACTATAGCGCAGTGTCTTGAAGAAAAGAAGGATGCAGGATATGCAGCAATTGCACATATGATGAAGGATTTTAACGAAGAAGAACGCCCTATTGTCGAGGAAAACCTCTCTAACTATATCAAAGAACGTTTTTTAGGGATTGATCCATATGAATTTGCTGAGAAATTAACAGACAAGCAGTGTGCTATTTTCTTCAAACAGTTCTTGCATGCAACAGCTCCGTATATGAAACCTATCTCAGAACAGGCCGGATATGCGTCTTTCAAAGAATTTATTGAAAAAGCACCGCTAGAACAGAAACGTTCAGCTGTAGCAGCTGTAATCGAAAAAATTAAATAATTACAATCAAAAAGCCTACTCGTTGAAGAGTAGGCTTTTTTTTAATCATACTGGCAAGTGTTTAATTCAACCATAGCATAAATTAATACTAAAGGGAAGAATGCTATTAAAATGACAACCGATATGTATTCAAATGCAATTCTAAGCCATCTGTATTGTGCCAGTAAGTTTATCATCTTCTTTTTCATGATTTTTCTCTCTTTTTTTGTAGGTTGTTGCAGCTTTGAAAGACTGCATGAATTTATAATATTTATATAAAAACATGTCTTTTTGAGAATCCGGCAAAGAACTATGGAAAAAATCTAATGGAGTATTATAAAGGTCTTTACTCACTTCATATAATTTCAATTCTTTTAGCTTTGCATTGGTCTTTGTTGTGTCTGCAAACATTTGATATAATTCTGCTATATCATTGAATGGAATGTAGTTACTTATTGCATATTGTAATAAAACCCCGGCTTTATAATAACAATATGGACCCTTAAAGTATTTCTTTGGAAATTTTGCTTTTACTCCGGCCAATATTCTTTTGTACATTTTAATTGCTTGTTCTGTCGGATCATACGGAACATCTTTTGGAAAAGCTAAATGCACGATATAGTCAAAGTCCTCATTTATATCCAAGTCCGGCGGAGCAGGTATGTATTTTAATGTAACATCTAATTTTAGGTTTTTTACAATTTCTTTGTCTATGCATTCGGCTGCATCCTGCGGCTGCCAATGCAACAAATTCTTAATTGCGTATCGCCATATATTTAAAGCGGTTTCTTCCTGCTCATCCTCTGTACCTCTTATAATAAAAGACTTTGGATTGGCTTTTCCTATAAGCAAGTCTTCATAATTACTTAAATCTGACATAAAATGCCTCCTTCCTATATATAATAATATGTACGATTATCTTAAATTTTTTGTCTTTTTTACAATGAAATTTTATTTTTTAAAAATTCGTACATATTATAGATAAATATTGAAAAATGGAGTACACGAACAAAAAGGTTCATGGTTTGCAGAAGTGGATTGCAGGCTATGGGCCTTTCTTTTTTTATTTCAGACTTAATCATACATATTGTATTTATAATATTGAAAAATTAGGAGGAAAAAGAGATGGGATATATTTCAGACAGAGAAGCAATGATGGAATTATTAGGACTGATGTTAGGCGAATTTAATTTGGTCGAGGTTTTGGAACCACCACATTTAAAACAGGACGACACCTTAACACTTTTACAGAAGTACCAGAGTATCGGCACTCCTGAAGAAATTGTAGAACGAATCAACAAACTTAACAGTTTGGTAGAACGTTCACTCAAGCATATGAAAGAATTAAAGGCTTATCGTGCTACTGGTTATACGCCGGAAGAGTTGTCAACACATCAGACAATTGATGAATTTGTTGCATCTTTAAGACATTAATACATCTACAGAAAAAGCAGGAAATCGAAAATATGTTCGGTTTCCTGCTTTATTTTATAAAATTTTCTTTTTTTCATCATACATATTATTGATGTGTGTAGGCAGAAGGAGGTTATAGTCTATGGATATAAAAAATTACGAAGAAAGACTAGACATCAATACTTTACAACATATGAAACGGGTATCACTATTGTGTGGGGAAATTGCTGAAGAACTCCGGCTTAATAAAAGATTGCTTATGGTTGCAGGTTATTACCATGATATTGGCAAATCCATGATTCCATCCAGTATTATTCTTAAAAAAGGGCCGCTAACATCTTATGAAAGAAAAATTATAGATTGTCATGCTATTTATAGCTACCAGATTTTAAAAGAATGTGGTTATTCTCAATTAATTTGCGAGGCAGCTTTATTGCACCATGGAATAAAACCGGAATGGCATCTAAAAACTCCACCATCCAAAGAATCCGTTTTATATGGAAATGTAATTCGTGCAGCAGATTTTTATGATGCACTAACATCAGACCGCTCTTATCACAAGGGCAAGGAGAAAGAAGACGTCATAAAGATAATGAAACAAGAACGCTTTAATACGACTTTAATTAATACCTTAGATGCTCTCCCGGTATAATCCGGAGAGCATTTTTTTATTTTTATTTTTTTCACCATCGTACATATTATATTCAAATATTGAAAACAAGGAGGAAAAAGAATGGAGCAGGGAAGAGAAGTAGAAGTAACAAAATATCCATTAGAAGTTGCGTCCATAGTAAGAACACAGACTTTTTCTGTAGAAAGTCATCTTGCACTAGCTAGAGCTGCTGATGGGGACTCTCCATTTAAGGTATTTAAAAAACTGAGTCGATTTATTTTTGCACTTATTAATGAGCAGAAAGAAAGTGTAATGGCTAACATCCCGGTCTATGAAATTGCCGGAATAGAAAAGAAAACAGAATATGCTTTCAATAAAAATATGGAAGCAACATTTTCACCTAAGCCACAAGATGAAACGCTTTCACCTGCATATACTGTAAAAATAACATCAGGAACTTTTAAAGGGAAAACCCCGGCTGCAGTTTTGTTAGAAAATCCAGAGAACAGAGCCGCATTAATCAGTCAATGGCAATGGTTGAAGTCAAATCTTAATAAGTATCCTAACAATCAAAAACAAATGGATGCTATTGTTGAAGCTGCCAATCTTGAAAAGGCCGGAGAACTATCTTCTAAAATGATTGTAGAAGACCCACCTATTGAAATATATAAAGCGGAAATGCGACCTTTACAAAGCAAAAAAAGAGATGATGGCTTGTGGTTTGTTTATGCAGTAAAAATCGTATGGATACCAGGCAATACATATCCGGTAGAAATCTGCATTGAAAATTACTATGCGCCGGTAGAAAAAAATGAAAAATTAGGCACTTTGAATGTAAAAATCAAAGAGCGTGACCAGTCTTCTTTAAAGAAGGTAGTAATGAAATTAACAGCCGATGAATGGCTAGATACAATGAGAGCTATTAAAACAAACATGGATCAATTTCAGATGCTCCACGCAAAAGAAGTATTTAACGATGCTTTATCAACATCGGATAAAGCAAGAAAGGGTTCTAAATAAAAGACTTGCCTTCGGGCAAGTTTTTTTTGTAAAAATTTTTACCAATTCGTACATATTGTATATATAAACTTAAGGAGGAAAAGAAAAGCAATGGATAAATTTTACGAAGAACCAGAAAATTATACACAGGAAATGCTAGAAGATTCTTACAATGATCAAGAAGAACAATATATTGGAGAAAAGTCTACCGATTATACCTTGCCAAAAGGACTACAAACTATTCCTGATAAGAGAAAAATGATGCTCTTAACTGTTTTTTTATTTGCAACTCTTATCATTCCTGCAATTTTAAACATTTGCGGTATAATTTCAAAGGCAGCAGCAAGTATTATCATTCTTCCGGTAGGACTACTTACTATTGGTATATGTTGTTATCTTAAATACAAATATAGAAAGAAAGTTGAGTTTTAAGATGGATATTGAATTTAGTAAAGCAAATAGCACAGACAAACTTTATAGTATCGTAGTAAATGGTAAAAAGCATTATGTTTTTGAACGGTCAGGAAGGAATATTGTTCATAATGGAGTTTTTGGACCATACTTATTTTCTTGCTACGAAATAACGGAAGACTGTTATTACTTAAAAATTTTGCCAAGCAATGCAAAATGTATCCTTGTATATAACCGTGACGAAACTGCGGTTACAAAGGAAATTTTATATCATTTGTTTTCGGGAAATGAAATTTCTATTTATAAAGGATTCCACGGATATTGTCTAAAAAATTTCTTTATCCCCTTTTGCCAAGCCGACAATTTAAATATTGGAAGTAGAACATTACCGAATGGGCTTATGGGTGTCATGTTTCCTACTAAAAAACTCATGGATAATATACTAACAATCAAATACAAGGAGGGCACATGTACGTAGACGCATATTTTGAAAAAGGCGAAAAAGAACCGGAAAAAATTATAATTAATGGCAAACATTGTTATCACGTAAAAGGTATGGCAGATGTCCATAATCTGTTTATCCACCTTTTTGGGGGATATACCGATATTCCATATAATTTGTTTATAGCAGACAGAGAACAATTTTTCTCTGATGGGCTATTCGCTCATACATGTCAAATTTATGACATTCCTTACACGAAACATATCCTCTCACACGAAGAGACCTCATAATTTGAGGTCTTTTTATGTAAAATTAAGCTTTTATTTTGTGAAAAATCAAACATATTATTAATAAATAATCACATAAGGAGAGTTTTGTATGGAAGATATTAAATGGAATGACAAAAAAGAGGTATTAAAACTTGTACAACAAGATGGACGTGCTTTAGAATACGCATCAAAAGAATTGTGTAATGACAAAGATATAGTTATGGCTGCTGTTCAGCAATCTGAATGGGCTTTAAAAGTTGTCTCCGAAAATTTGCGCAATGACGAGGATGTTGTACTCGCCACAAATTGGCAAACTGGATGTACCTTCCAATTTATTTCAAAAGAACTGCGAAACGACAAAGATGTAGTACTAAATGTCGTTCAACAAAGTGGAGGTGCATTAATATACGCTTCTAAAAAATTACGCAATGACAAGGATATTGTACTTGCCGCAGCCCAGCAGGATGGATGGGCTTTACAATATGCGTCTAAAAAACTACGGAATGATAAAGATGTTGTTATGCCAGCTGTTCGGCAAAATGGATGGGCTGCTTTACAATGCGCTTCTAAAAAACTACGAAATGATAAGAATATCGTTATAGCTGCTGTTCAACAAAACGGAATGGCTTTACAATACGCTTCTAAAAAACTGCGAAATGATAAGAATATCGTTATAGCTGCTGTTCAACAAAACGGAATAGCTTTGCAATATGCTTCTAAAAAGCTTCAAGATAACAAAGAAAATGTATTAGTGGCACTTCAAAGCGCACCAGATGCATTTAGATATGTTTCTCCAAGACTCAAGCAAGACCGAGATATACAAAAAACTGTTGGCCTGGAACCAGTTAATTGGAATGATAAAAAAAGTGTAATAAAAGCTGTTTTGCAAGACGGAAAAATTTTGCAATATGCATCTGAGGAGTTGCGTAATGATAAGGAAGTGATTATGGCCGCTATCCAAAATAACGGAATAGCTTTAGGATATGCTTCTGAAAAATTGCGTAACAATAAGGATATTGTTTTAGCATCATTACGACAAAACGAAAGTGCTTTATGGTGTGCGTCAAAAAAAATGCGGAATGATAAAGATGTTGTTATGGCAGCTGTTCAAAATGACGGAATGGATTTACAATTTGCATCTGAAAGATTGCAAAATGATAAAGATATCGTATTGACTGCCGTTCGACAAAATAGATTAGCATTACATTTTGCTTCTAAAGAACTACGAAATGACAAGGAAATTGCTTTGGCAGCACTTCAAAATAACCCAGACGCAATTCTTGGCATTTCCTCAAAGCTTCAACAAGACCAAGACATACAAAAAGCTGCCGGATTGGAACTGGATATAGCCCAAGAACCAGATAAACCAGATATAGATACAGTATTAGGAGATGCAAAAAAATGGTGTCAGGAGCATAATGATACACCAACAGCACAGCCAAAACTTAATATCGAGCGATAGACTATAAAAGCAGGGTATAAGCCCTGCTTTTATTTTACTCGGAATCGAACATATTATAACTGAAAATCGAATATAAGGAGGAAAAATAGAATGAACATTATTAAAAGAAATGGTACGGAAGAAGTTTTTGACCCTAAGAAAATATTAAAAGCCTTAAATAAGGCTAATGAAGCTGTAGATGATAAAACCTTACAGCTATCAGATTTAGAGATGCAGTCTATTGCGTTGGATGTTAAAAACAGAGTTGAACACTCAATTAGCACTATCTCTGTAGAGGATATCCAGGATATGGTAGAAAATGGTATCATGCGCTATGCTAAATTTGACGTAGCAAGAAAATATATTACATACCGTTATACTCGTTCCTTGATACGTAAATCAAATTCTACAGATGAACAGATTTTAAGCCTGCTCGAAAGAAATAATGAAGAAGTAAAACAGGAAAACAGCAACAAAAATCCAATTATTAACAGCGTACAGCGTGATTACATGGCTGGGGAGGTAAGTAAAGACTTAACCAAACGTGTTTTGCTGCCAAGTGATATTATGGAAGCCCATGAGCAGGGTATTATTCATTTCCATGATGCAGATTACTTCGCACAGCATATGCATAATTGTGATCTTGTAAATATGGAAGATATGTTGCAGAATGGTACTGTGATTAGTGGAACGAAAATCGAAAAACCACATTCGTTTGCCACTGCCTGCAATATTGCTACACAGATTGTAGCTCAGGTTGCAAGCAATCAGTATGGTGGACAGAGCGTATCGTTAGCACACCTTGCACCTTTTGTTGATGTAAGCCGGAAAAAGATTAGAGCAGAAGTTGAAAATGAGCTTCATAATATTGTCCATATCAAAGAAAGCTCCGAGATGGTAGATGAAATTACAGAAGCAAGACTTAAAAAGGAAATCAAAGCAGGCATTCAGACTATTCAGTATCAGCTGGTTACATTAATGACAACCAATGGACAGACCCCATTTGTTACATTATTTATGTATCTGAATGAGCTACCGGATGGTCAGACTAAAGATGATTTAGTTATGATTATTGAAGAAGTTTTAAAACAGCGGCTTAAGGGCACACAGAACGAAGAGGGTGTTTGGATTACTCCGGCGTTTCCAAAGCTTATTTATGTTTTGGAAGAGGATAACATCTATGAAAATAGCCGGTACTTCTGGCTGACTGAGTTAGCTGCAAAATGTACTGCCAAACGTATGGTTCCGGATTATATTTCCGAAAAGAAAATGAAAGAAATTAAAAACGGAAATTGCTATACTTGTATGGGATGCCGTTCTTTCCTGACTTATGAGCCGGGTATCACAGATGAAAACGGTAAACCTAAATTTTATGGCAGATTCAATCAGGGCGTTGTTACTTTAAACCTGGTTGATGTTGCATGTTCTTCCTATGGAAATATGGAAGAATTCTGGAAAATTCTTGATGAAAGATTGGAACTTTGCCACAGAGCTTTGCGCTGCCGCCACGAAAGACTTCTTGGTACACCGTCTGACGTTGCTCCAATTCTCTGGCAGTATGGTGCGCTTGCCCGCCTGAAAAAAGGAGAAACTATTGATAAACTGTTATATAATGGTTATTCAACAATTTCTCTTGGCTATGCAGGATTATACGAAATGTGTATGTATATGACGGGCAAATCCCACACCGATGCTGAAGCAAAGCCTTTTGCGCTTAAAGTAATGCAGAAGCTCAATGATGCTTGCCGGAAATGGCGTGAGGCAGAAAATATTGCTTATTCTGTATATGGTACTCCTTTAGAGTCCACCACCTACAAATTTGCAAAATGTCTGCAAAAGCGTTTTGGAATCATCCCGAACGTAACAGATCACAACTACATTACAAACAGTTATCATGTTTGTGTGCGTGAAAAAATTGATGCTTTTACAAAATTAAAGTTCGAGTCCGAATTCCAGCAGTTATCTCCGGGCGGTGCAATTAGCTATGTAGAAGTTCCGAATATGCAGGATAATATCCCTGCGGTATTGTCTGTAATGCAGTTTATTTACGACAATATTATGTATGCGGAACTTAATACTAAAAGCGACTATTGCCAGGTATGTGGATACGATGGAGAAATTCAGGTTATCGAAGATGAGAATAAAAAGCTCATCTGGGAATGCCCACATTGCCATAATCGAGACCAGAGCAAAATGAATGTTGCAAGACGTACCTGCGGTTACATTGGTTCGCAGTTTTGGAACCAGGGAAGAACGCAGGAAATTAAGGAAAGAGTATTACATTTGTAAAAAGTATTTTCAAAATCAGGCTTTAAGTATTCTAGTTGCTTAAAGCCTGTTTTCCCTTAAGAAAAAGAATGGAGAATTTATGTCAAATTCAATAGATTTAACTTCTTGGTTTACTGATTCTAGCGAAGAAAAAGCAGAAAAGAATAAGAAAAAAGGCACACACCGGCCACAATTTCTTGAGCAAAAACATGGCGTCACAAAAATGATGAATTGCGGGCTAAAAGCTACTGTAATTGCTTACCGAAACAATGCTGATATTGATGTACAATTTGAAAATAATGTTATTGTAACCAATAAAAGATGGGTTCATTTTTGTAATGGACAGATTAAGTGTCCTCAGAAACGAGTTGGCATTACAAAAACAATGAAATGTGGATTAAAAGCTACTGTAATTGCTTATCGTGGCTGCCGTGATATTGATGTTCGATTTGAAAATGGTAATATTGTATCACACAAACAATGGGAGAATTTTAAAAGAGGCAACATTACTTACACTGATAGAAATGATTATTGCAAAACCCGTGTAGAAATCACAAAGACTATGCTTTGTGGGTTAAAAGCTACTATAATTGTTTACCGTAACTGTCGTGACATCGATATACAATTTGAGAACAACGTAATTGTCCCTCATAAAACTTGGTATGCTTTTGAAAAAGGATATATTGCGTGTATAGATAGCAATGGCAAAAGATGCAAAAATATTAAACATGTAAGGAAAAAATCCAAACGTACAAATCGTATAGGAACCACAAAAATGATGAAATGCGGATTAAAAGCTACCGTAATCGCTTATCGTGGCTGTCGCGACATCGATATACAATTTGAGAACAACGTAATTGCCACTCATAAAACTTGGTATGCTTTTATGAAGGGTAGTATTGCGTGTCGTGATAGTAATGGGAAGGAAATAAAAATCAAACACAATTAAAAGAGCCAGAGATGGCTCTTTTTTATTTTGCTCAGAATCTTACATATTGTACATATAACATTGAAAACAAGGAGGAAGTTTTATGCCAAGAAAAAAGTATGATTGTTCTGTGAGTGTACTTAAATCTTATTACAACGAAAAATTATTGAACACTCTCGAAAAAATGGAAACTTTGCGAGAAGAATACAACGAAAACAGCAATGATGCCGGAGTAGATGCTGTTACTAAGTGTATGGCAATGCTTGAGACTATTTTGCCATAATTTTTCAAAAAAATAAGGAGCCAGAAATGGCTCTTTTTATTTTACCCAAAATCAAACATATTTTAGTTAGATATTGATAATAGGAGGGTAGATGCAAATATAATAAGCTTAGAAACAGTAAATAAAAGTGATACAGAAAGTTGAGGATTTTATGGAAAATTTAACAAAGCATGATGCGGAAATTTGGAATATTGCCATTTCTGAATTTATTGAAAAATTCAATGATAATTATTGGAAATAATCATACAAAAATCCTTTGAGTGGTGCAGATGTATATGAAGTTTTAAAAATGACAGAAGATCAGCTAAAAAGATGATTTGAAAGGGTGAAGATAATGATTAAATTAAATGCAAAAATTTTGGAAGTGTTATGTATGGTATATCATTATAAGCACTATAGAAGCGCAATGGCAAATTTATATCCAGAGCAGAACATAAATTGGTATGAAGATACAAGAAAATTTTATTTTGGATTAGATTTACCAAAAGAGTTTAATAAAAATGAAGTTGATTTTGAGAGAGTTATGCAGTTCTGTCCAGATTTTAAGCAATACAAAGAATGGATGGAAACAAATGAAGACGAGTTGGGTAAATTTGTTTGGAAAAATTAACAATAAAACAGTGATTTAGAAATGAAAAGGAAAATAAATTCGAGATGATTGTTGTAGATGAATGTATGTGTCAGGCTTGTATAGAACAGAGAAATGCATAATAAGAATTTATCACATCAATACAATAAAGAGCAGATAACAACTATCTGCTTTTTATTTTGTCCAAAATCAAACATATTTTAATTAAATATTGATGATTGGAGGGTCAAAATTAAAAAAGAGGAACTTACAAACAATAGTTTAAAAAAACTGGAGGAACTATTATGGCGAGATACAAAATGATAATTAATACAGATGCATATGAATGTGGAAGATGCAGTAAAAAGAATTGGGAACCAGGAACACGAAATGATTATATGCTTGCAATTAATGGTATTACACGAACACTTTATAGTATGCGTGAAGTCATGTGGCAACTTGAATTATTTCGAGGCAATTCATTTATTATGTCGGAATATAGTGACGATAATTCAAAGGAAAATCACGGACTGTCAGATAGATATGTCAAATTTTTGAAAAAGAACACAATTAAGTATCATGACAGATTGTGTGGATTTGATAGGACACATTATTTATCTGGCTATGGGTTTACGCAGGGATATTTTGATATTGACAAAATATTAGAAGATTTACGAAAGGACGGTACAGTTAAAATACCTTTCGCATGGCTTTATGACATCCGACAGTGCAGCAAAAATATGGATGGCTGCTATATGGAAATTATTAAGGTTGCATAAAAAACAAAATAGGAGAGAAAAAATGAGTAGAGTTGATAATATTAAAAGATATGCAGAACGGAGAGAACAGGCTAAGATAGATAGCGAAAATTTATCAGCCAAAAGAATAGAAGAATATAAGGCAAAAATCAAAGAATTAGAACCTAGAATTGCTGAAATTCTTGCAGTTGGAGACGCTTGTAGAAGAAGCGGAATTCCGCTTACAGGAAGTAGCTACGGTGGACACGAAGGGTATGACACACATCAATTTATTTCTAATGGATGGTCACATGTTACGGGATTTATTTCAGAAGGGCCGGATGATAAACCATTCACGCGTATTGGAAAAATTGGTGGTGGTGCTTGTGATTGGAATTTAAAAACAGATGGAAATACTATTTTTGTAGATGGTAGAATTGAATACGTTCTCAAAAAGTTCCTAGACGAATTCGATGAATTTGAAACGAAATTTTATGAATATGTTGATAAGATTACGGAATAAACCAACAATCTGAATCAAACGGAGGAAATAACAATGGCAAATAAAGAAGAATTTTATGGGCAGAAAGGGAACCCTTTCTTTGAAAAAAGATTAAAAAATGGAGATTATAACGTGTATATTTGCGATATTGATGATTACAAAACAGATATTGCAGAATCAGAAGATAGCAACCATTTTAATGCTGTAGACACTTGTATTATGTGGGGTGTGTTACAGGTTATGGGTGGAAAATTACATAAAGGAATTCATGTTGTGATCCAGAATCCAAAACTTGATGTTGTAAAAAGCTACACTACATACGATTCCTTATTAGAAGACCTGTGGAAAACTCTTACCGACGTTCCAATGAATCCAGAAACGGAAGGTATGGATGAAGATTGGTTTATTTTTCCTAAAGGAACAAATCGAGAATCAATTTGGCATTGGTTTGACGAGCAGCATTCAAAAGGAATTGGCTGGATGATGGAAAATGTGGACGACTAACAGATAGAATTGCATGTTAGGACGGATACATCATATCAATAAAGCAGTACTGTTGGAAAGTACGGAGGTTAAGAACTATGCAGAATGATTTTACATTTGGAGAAATAACAAAATGCAAAGAGGGCGAAGCGAAACCTTGCCCATTTTGTGGAAGTAAAGAAATTGTTATAGACAAATATAAAAGAGAAGTTGGTATAAGATTTAGAATTATTTGTTTCGGTTGTATGGCAATGATTGATCCCGGCTATGCACAACAGAAACATACAGTAATGGAAATGTGGAACAAAAGAGTTTGAAATTGTAATCCAGAGTCCAGAACTGGATGTTAAAAAAGTTACACTATAAAGAGCAGATAACAACTATCTGCTTTTTATTTTGCCTAAAATCAAACATATTTTAAGTGAATATTGAATAATAGGAGGAAAAATAGATGAATAAGAAAGAGGAATTGATACGCGTTTTATCAGAAGTCCGTAAACAAATGGAATATACGGTTCTTTCATATCCTGAAAGAGACCCACATGGTTTTAAATGGGGAGATCCAGGATACAACGGAAACTGTACCGGAAAAATTCCACTTGGGTTTATAGACAAGTTTAACGCAAAAAATGTCTTTGAATTATATGCTGGCAGCGGTACTTTATCAGATGTATGTCGCGATTACGGTGTCCATTATTGTGGAGTAGATTTAAACCCAAACCCGGTAAGAGATAATATTGTGTCTATGGATTTATGCGATATGTCACAGGATTTCCCAGTAGACATTTACGATGCTGATTTCATTTTTCAGCATCCAGTATATCCAGGAATCAATAGAATTAAATATGCGGGAAGCGCATGGAAGGATTCCACGCATGAATATGCTGCAAAAGACATTCAGAACTTACCGTTCTATGAAGGAATGGCTAAAATCAATCTTGCAACAATGAGAGCTTACTCCGCTATGCAGCCTGGTGCATATATGGCTATTTTAGTTGGAGAAATTCGCTCTAATGGAAAATATCATTCCATGTATCAGAATCTTGCCTTGCCGGGAGAGCTGTTTCAGACTTATGTGAAATTGCAGCATAATACTTGGTCTGGCCGCAATAGCTATTCTTCTGGTCCTAGAGCTTTTACAGGACATGAAATGATAGCTGTTATTAAAAAACCATCCGGTTATGAAATTGCCTATGTCATTCCACACAAATACGAAATGGACATTCGGGATAGTAAAACAGCTACCTGGAGAGATATTGTAACTTCCGTACTTAGGCATATTGGTGGTCCTGCAACTTTACAGCAGATTTACGATGAAATTGACGGACACAAAAAATGTGAAAACAATGCCAATTGGGAAGCTAAAATCCGGCAGACACTTCAGACTTCTTTTAAACATGTAAGCAAGGGAGTTTGGAGTATCGCCTAGATGCGATAATTGTTACTATGAAATAATTTCAATAACAAATAGGAGAAATTTATGTTTAAAATCAAAGAAAATGATTGTAAAAAATGCCCTTATCATGGTAGCTATTACGATAGTTTCATTGGGGATGGCGATGAATGGTGCGAATGTGATATATAAGAATTAGAAAAAATGCAGAAATTAGGCATGAGCGAAGATGAATATGTAGAATATCAATATAATAAATTACGCAATAAAGCTGATAATTACAAATAAAAAAGGAGCCATCTCTGGCTCTTTTTTATTTTGCCCGGAATCGTGCATATTCTTATTAAATATTGATGATTGGAGGGTAGAAGTAAATAAGAGGAATTTGAAAACTGTAAACAAGAGCTTCTTTTGAAAAATGGAGGTAGAATTATGATTACATGTAAAGAAATAGAACATTTTGACAATTTCGGAGATTCTATAATTTTTTGGTGCGTAGCGAAAAACATACCCAAAAAATATATTAAAAATGCAATAAATTTGGATGGAGAAAATTATTTGTCGAATTGTTTTGGTGCATGTGTAGTATTTGATTCTGATGGTTTCCATATGTGTCAAGACGAAGAAAACTATGAACTTTACTACATTGATAACAATGGAAATAAACATTGGATGGAAAAGAAATTTACAAATGATGAATTAAAAACATTTTTTGAAATTTGTTTTGAACAAATAACAAGTTTAATACCAGAATGAAACGATGATTTACTGCGGAAAGTGAGGTATATAAATATGAGTACAAGAGCAATTGTTGGATATAAAAGAACTGATGGAACTATCATTGGTGCTTGGTGCTGGAATGATGGATATAATATAAAAAATGACTTAAAAAGAGATTTTAAATCATTGCTTGATGTAGAATTTATTCTTGAAGTTGGAATGTTCAGTACAATTTTTTCTAAGAAAGAATATGAAGATTATATTGAATGGTCAAAAAAGGAAAATATTGATATTTCAAATAAGATTTTTACTTCTTATGGAAAATCAATTATTGTGCAGGATAAGCATCATATAGGAAGAGAACCAGTTGAATATAATACTATAAAAGAAGTGTTAGGACAGGATATCAATGTAGCTTATATATTTGAAGCTGGCGATTGGAAAACATATAAGTAATACTTCCGACAGACAGAATAAAATTATAAGAAATTTAGTTGTGATAAAAGGAGCCAGAGATGGCTCTTTTTTATTTTGCCCGGAATCGTGCATATTCTTATTAAATATTGATGATGGGAGGGTAGAAGTAAATAAGAGGAATTTGAAAACTGCAAACAAAAGTTTTCTTGAACGATTGGAAGATTAAAGTTGTTAAGGAGCGATGAAATATGAGATTTAAATGGAATTTACAACCAGAATTTGAGAAATATAAAAAGAATCAGAGAAGTTACAAACAGGAAGAAGGTAGCGGAGAATATATTGGATCTGTAAGAGTTGGTAATCTTTGTTTTGACATTATTGATTGGGGAAATCATTTGTGGTTCGACCTTTATGTTGGCGGTGTTGATACAGGTTATGGATACGGAGCTGATAATTATCCATATGATTATTGTGATGTAGCGAGTTTTTCATGGAACGATGATCTGACAGATGTAACTGATGATGATTTTAAAAGAGAACTGGAAAAGTATATTGAGGAACATATCAATACGAATGAAGGATATATTACCGATGTTGGTGCAATTCCAGTTAGCCTTATTGATAAGGCAAATGAAGACTTGAAAGAGTGGTAGGTGAAAATTATGAAAGAAAAATTTTGGCAGTATATTTTGGATAATTTTACAATTGATAATGATGGAAGAAAGATGATTGGCAATATTCTTGATTGGATTTGGCTTCAGTCGATGGATAAAGAAGATACGGTTAACGCATTATTGATCCTTTTGGATGGAATTGGAATTGAAAAGGAAGAGATCAAACAGTTTATTGATTGGGATTAAGCAACAGAAAATGGAAAAAGATTGGAGTGATGATAATGGAAATTAAAAGTGTTGTAAATAATGGAGTGCAGATTCCTAACGAATGTACTTGTATCTGGTGTGGATCAAAAATGCGGCGTGGTGGTGCCAATAGGATGGGCGCAGGAGTTAATAGTTTTGCTTTATGGTGCGATAATTGCGGAGCTGTAGCTATACATGCTTGCGACTTTGAAAAGAAAATTACTGGTTATAAAGTAAAATGGGACGTGAAATAGGCAAGTAAACAAGAGTTTCTTTAAAAGAATGGAGAATATTATGAATTATAGAATTAGTAAGAAAATTTATAAAAGAGCAGACCTTAAACTGAAATCGTTTATTACAACAAATCACGATAAACGCACAACATATGATATTGCGAAAGAAGAAAATATCCTTTCTGGCTTAGAACGTAGTATTTTCATTTCTAAACAGAATAAATGGATGAAACGAATAAACAATATTGTTGATGAATTAAAAGCGGAAGAACAAATCATGGATAAAGAAATGTAAAGATGAATGTAGGTGATATTTATGGAAAAAGCTCCAACACTAAAAGAATTATTGAATAATCGAAAAGCAAGCCATGCGAATTCAATCATTGTTTCTACTACTAAAGATAAAGAATTATTCAACGGTGACGTATCTGAATTACCGAAAGCGTTATTAAATATTCAAATCTTCGCATGGGATAAAAGAGACGGAATATATATCACAATTGAGTAAAGGCAAAACATAGAAGAACAAATGGAGGATATAATATGGCAAAGATAACGGAAAAAGAAATGGAAATAATTTTACAAAATGAAATTCCATTAGACTTAGAAATTGATAGTGGAATTTTTGAATTTCATGAATGTGGAAATGTAAGCATTGGCGTAAGTTATGAACACGTTGGTTTAGGAACTCATTGTGTTGGTTATATTTTCAATCTTTTTGTTAACGGAGAATATATTAATATCCCCAGTTCTTATAATAATATTTGCGAGGCAACAAAAGTGTTAACAGAAGAATGGAATAGATGGCAATGAAATGAGGATTTACAAGGAAGTGAGGTAGATAAAATGACAAGCTATGAACAATTAAAAAATATCCAAGAACAACTTACATCATTATCAGACAGTCTTAGAAATATGTATGGTGCAATGAGGAACGAATGTATGAAAGAAATTGTTGACGATAAACAAAAATATGTCACACAGAAAAATGAAATGTATTCTTTGTACGAAAAACTTGAGAGTAATACATCAATGAGAATGACATGGATTAAAAATAAACTTCCTTGGTATATTACAAAATTTTGTAAAATTTCTAGCACAGAAATGGAACTAAGAAGCACAGACATTCTTATTGGCGTGAATATTGGAAAATCCAAGTCAGCTAATTGTTATATTAAAATCACGCCGAAAGATATTGGGTGGAAATAACTAAACGAAATGGGAATTTTAAGTGGATATTGTAAGCAAATATCGAAACTAGGAGGAATTTTTATGAATATTGCGCTGAGTGTGGCAAATGGATTAAATGGCTAAGTAAGGATGAAGCAAGAGTGCTTAAGCATAGAAGGCTTAATTACGACCAGAAAATATACGACAAAGCCATTAGAGACTTTTCACAGAAGCTGATGTCTCGATTGCCGATGCCATCTACGCAAAGGCTGTTGAAAGCATGGCAAATCATACAAACAACAAAAAGGGAACCAGAAATGGTCCCTTTTTTATTTTTACCTAAATCCTACATATTATATTTAAAATATTGAATATAAGGAGGAAAAACAATATGAGAATAACTAAATATGACGTTGAAAACGACTCAAAAGGACTGCCAATGCTAGTTAAAGAAGAATCCACAAACTACACATTAAGTAATACTTTAAGGTCCCCGGATGAAATTGTACAGATGTTGAATACAATCTTTCGAATGAACAAAAAAGCTGAAGAACATGTGTATGTAATTGGATTTAATTCAAAACTACATCCTATTGCTGTATTTGAACTTTCAAAAGGTACAATAAATCAAAGTTTGGTTGGCTGCCGTGAATTATTTATGCGCCTGCTTTTATGCGGAGCAACTTCTTTTGTATTTACTCATAACCACCCAAGTGGCGATCCATTTCCAAGCACAGAAGATTTCAAAATATTGAATCGATTAAAACAAAATGCGGAGTTAATGGGTATCTCATTTTTAGATAGCATTATTATCGGAGATGGTAGATATTTCAGTTCAAGAACTGAAAAATGCATGTAAAACAAACAAATAATAAGGAGAATTTATATGGGAGCTTGTTATAGCGTCGCACTTAATTTGACAATTGCAGATGAAAAAGCTTGTGTAGAAACACTTTGCAATAAAATAAAAAATGATTCTGAAAAAGTTAACTATAACTTAGAATTGGCGGAAAAACTCGGACTAAGTACGGACAATCTTGCCGATTTAATATGCATTTTCTTCGGCGGATGTAAGCCTTCATCCCGTCCCCATCTTTTTGAAGACAATAGGCTTGAATACTATAGTGACTTTGATGCTTCTTACAGATGGGAAAGTGTTATGTATGATGCATTTACTCTTATTGCCCCATTTTTAAAAAACGGTTCCAAAATATCTGTTTACCCAGATGAAGGCTACTGGAATTTAATTGTAGAAAATGGAAAATGCAAATAATTATCTTAAACAAGGAGGATTTTTGTATGAAAAATTTTTACTTTACTTTTGGTTCTTGGAAAGGTTTTCCATATCAGTATGGATATTTAATTGTTAAGGCAGATGATTTATCCAGTGCTATCGCTAAATTTAGAAAAAAGTATCCAGATAAACACACAAATACGGTTAATTGTGCTTTCTATTACACAGAAGAAGAGTGGCTAACCGTAAAAAGAAAAGAAATTTGTCATGAAATCATAGAGTAATAAGGAGGATTTTCAATATGGTGAAAATATCAGATAAGACATTTACAACTATTCCTTATTTCCCGGAAGGCAAAGTAGATAAAGACAATATTTACGCCTTGCGGATAGATAATGGAAAAATATTTTTTATTGGTTGGATGGAAAATGCAGAAAATTATGCAATTCAAATGTCAAACAGCATTTCCGATAGTGAGCTTGACAAAAGCAAATTATTAGGCGGAGCTTCTATGTATGACTGTATCGCTTCAAATCCAGGATACAACGATATGTATTATGCTTGGAAAAAAGAAAACGGCAAGTTTATAAATCCAGCTGATGCTGCTTGCAAAAATGAATATGAACGGTTTTTAACATTGATTGATTCTGCAACCGGTGAAAAAAATCACAAAATCTTTTGTATTATTCCTAGTGAAATAAAATACATTATAGATTCCCTTCGTGATGGAAATTATGTATTTATCAACTATCCGAACATCGCATAAAATAAGAAAGAGCTTCGGCTCTTTTTTATTTTGTCAAGAATCGAACATATTATTAGTAAATAATCGCATAAGGAGGGTTTTATATGGAAAATACCGATTGGAATGATAAAGATGAAGTGTTAAAACTTGTACAGCAAGACGGAACAGCTTTAGAATATGCATCAAAAGAATTGCGTAATGATAGGAACATAGTTACGGCAGCTGTTCGTCAAAATGGATGGGCTTTAAAATATGCCTCAGAAGAATTACGCAATGACAAGGATATAGTTATGGCTGCAATTCAACAAAATGGATGGGCTTTAGAATTTGCATCGAAAGAATTGTGTAACGATAAAGATATAGTACTGTTTGCTGTTTATGAAGAAGGAACAGCTTTAGAATATGCCTCAAAAGAATTATGTAATGACAGGAACATAGTTACGGCAGCTGTTCGTCAAAATGGATGGGCTTTAGAATTTGCATCCGAAAATTTACGCAATGACAAGGATATAGTTATGGCTGCAATTCAACAAAATGGATGGGCTT